>Ga0209777_10001672_pt1 | contig 31230 bp, 28 predicted proteins | sample FrelakmetHBP12HB_FD_187147 | JGI IMG/M metagenome (GOLD analysis project Ga0209777, IMG submission 187147) | Freshwater lake sediment microbial communities from the University of Notre Dame, USA, for methane emissions studies -HBP12 HB (SPAdes)... | ecosystem: Environmental > Aquatic >... | reverse complement strand
TTCCGATCTGAGAGGGCTCTCACTTTCACGCGCCCGGCAAGCAGCTTGATCGCGGCGGGGATGTTGGTCTCGGGATCGATATTCGAGCCGACGCCGATATACACTGTGGGCATTATTCAGTCTCGCGCGCGGGCGCGGGTGATCTCCACCCCCACCGTCCGCGCATATCTCAACGCGCCGGGTTTCTCGACGAGGACATCGACTTGCTCGATCCCATCGAACTCCAGGCAGGCGGCGGCGATAGCCTCCGCGAGAGCTTCGATGAGTTGAAAGCTGGACCCTTCCACCAGCGCCAGCACGCGCTGCTTGATGGCCTTATAATCGATGGTGTCGTGGAAGTCGTCGGTCACCCCGGCGCGGCGAAGGTCGGAATGAAGTGTGATGTTGATCACTACATCCTGTTTTGCTTCCCGCTCACGCTCGTAGACGCCTATGATGCACTTCACGGCAAGGTCTCTGATGTGGATTCTGTCCACTGCTCATCTCCCTCAACTCTGCTGCGGGAACGACTCTGATCACAAACCCCTCAAATCCGCACGGTCAAGAGTTCCCGCAGCTTGCTTGCCCGCTCACGCCTCGTTCAGATGCCTGCCGCCATCCACATAAATCACCTGGCCGGTGATGAATTCGCTATGTACAAGAAACACGACCGCCTCGGCAACCTGTCTGGGGTTTCCGATGCGCTTGGCCGGCAGTTCGTCCTTTAGGGATTCGAGATAGTCCATGCCTTTTCCTTCCGGCGGCAATATGAGGCCTGGGGCGACTGCGTTCACGGCGATTCGCGGAGCGAATTTGACTGCCATCATCCGGGTGAACAGGTAGAGTATGTGTTTCGCGGCGAGGTAGCCGACGTGGGTCCAGTCATGGCTGGACGTGATGCGGGTATCCAGCAGGTTTATTATATGCTCGGCATTCGGCTCTTTGGCGAAGTTTCTCGACAGCGCGAATGGCGCCCAGGCGTCCGTTTTGACGCTCTCGAGCAGCGCGTCCAGAGTGAGGGTTTCAATCGTGGACTGGGGGAATGCCGACGCGTTATTGACGAGGATATTGATCGGGCCGGCCATCGCCAGTGCGCGGTCGATCAGAGTGTCGATGTCCACAGGCAAGGCGAGGTCGGCCTGGATCGTCCAGGCGTCACGTCCCATCCCGCGGATAGTCGCCGCGAGTTGCTCGGCCTCGGCAGCCGAACCACGGTAGTGGATGACCACATTCGCGCCCTCGGCCGCGAGCGAGAGAGCAATCTCCCGCCCGATTCTTCTTGCCGCGCCAGTTATCAGCGCTGTTTTTCCCGTAAGATCGATTGGCATGGTAGGTCTTAGGTCTTAGGTCTTAGGTCTTAGGTCATAGGTCTTGGAAAGGGAGGCCGAGGCTCCCGCCGAGCCAGGCGTAACGGCATTGAAATGCCGAAATATCATTACCAAGACCGTTTCGCTTGCCTGCTAGATCTTCTCTTTCCGGCCCAGGATCGGCTTCGGGCTGAACACATACACATCCAGAAGCGCGCTGACGCAGGCGAAACACTCGCGGACATCGCTCTTGAACACGTAATCGCCGGGGGCATTAACCCCATAAGCATCCACACCCACGGCCCTGGCCAGAAACACCGCCCGCGGCGTGTGGAAAGCCTGCGTGACCACGATCATTTTGTCGATGCCGAAGATATGCCTGGCTCGGTACATCGAGTCGAATGTCCGGCGTCCGGCGTAATCGAGCGCGATATCCCCAACCGGCACCCCGTGAGCGATAGCATAGTTGCGCATGGCCTCCGGCTCATTGTAGTCCTTGAACCTGTTGTCCCCGGACATCAGTAGTTTTTGCACCTTGCCGGATTTGTAGAGATCAATCGCCACATCACAGCGTTCTCGAAGGAATGGGCACAGCATCCCGTTGGGCAGAACTCTGGCTCCCAACACCATCGCCACTCGGCACGGCGGTACCTGGGATGCGCTGGAGTAGACCCTTGCATTCGCGGCCCGCGCAACCCAGATGCGGGCACCCAGTGGGATGACTATCAGCAGGCCCACGACGACCAGGAGCGCAATGCGCGCCCTCCTGCGCAGTCTTGATTTGCCGGATCCGGAACTCTCCGCCTTGGCCATCGCTGTCTTACCTTCTCTGTTTTCCGCTCGCGCTTTCATACCCTCGGCCTGAAGTACTCGATCGTCTGCTTGAGGCCCTCTTCTATATCCACCTTCGGCTCCCAATCGAGAAGTTCGCGGGCCTTGCTGATGTCCGGCCTACGTCGGGTGGGATCATCGACCGGCAGCGGCCTGAACTCTATCTGGTTCCCGCATCCGGTCAGGCGCCGGATAGTTTCGGCGAACTGCAGTACCGTCATCTCCACCGGGTTGCCGATATTGACCGGACTTGCGCAGTCCGACTTCAGCAGCCGGTAAATGCCTTCCACCTCGTCGCTCACGTAACAGAAACTGCGTGTCTGCGAGCCGTCCCCGAAGACTGTGAGCGGCTTGCCCGTCAACGCCTGGAAGATCAGTTCGGGGACCACGCGGCCGTCGTGCAGCCGCATGCGAGGACCATAGGTGTTGAATATGCGCGCTATGTGGGTCGCGAGGCCATGGTGATTATGATAGGCCATCGTGATCGCCTCGGCGAACCGCTTGGCTTCGTCGTAAACACTTCTGGGACCTATGGGGTTCACGTTGCCCCAGTAGTCCTCTTTTTGCGGGTGAACCAGCGGATCGCCGTAAACCTCGGAGGTCGATGCCAGCAGAAACCTCGCCCCGTGAGCCTTCGCCAGTCCCAGAGCATTATGTGTTCCAAGCGACCCCACCTTCAGTGTCTCGATGGGAAGCTTCAGATAATCGATTGGGCTTGCCGGGGAAGCGAAATGCATGACCGCATCTACTTTCTTTTCCAGAAATATGTGCTCCGTGACGTCATGGTGCACGAATGAGAAGTTCGCGTTTCCCGCCAAATGCGCGATGTTCTCGACGCTGCCGGTGATCAGGTTGTCCATCGCCGTCACCGCATGCCCGTTGCGAAGCAGCAGGTCGCACAGATGCGACCCCAAAAAACCAGTTCCCCCCGTCACCAAAACGTGCTCCATGCCTGCAATCCTCCTCGTATGCGGCCCAGAAACCTTAGGCCCAATTGCGCGAGGGTCTCCCGACCCTAATACCTCCCCGCCTCCTCGCGCCTTCTCTCTCGCTCGATATCGCGGCCCGCTATGGCCTCGCGTTTATCCCAGAGCTTCTTGCCTCTGGCAAGCGCCACGGTGAGCTTGGCAAAACCCCTGGTGAAGTAAAGCTTGAGTGGGACGAGCGTGTAGCCCTTCTCCTCCAGCCCCTTGTGAATCTTATCAAGCTCGGCTTTGTGCAGCAGCAGTTTGCGGGGACGGGTGGTTTCGACATTGTACCTGCTTCCCTGCTCGTAAGGCGCCACATACATGCCCACTATCCAAAGCTCGCCATCTTCGAATCGGCAATAGGACTCGTTGAGGCTGGCCTTGCCGATCCTGATGGACTTGACCTCCGTGCCCACGAGCACGATCCCGGCCTCGAAAGTCTCCCCTATGTGATACTCGTGCCGCGCCTTGCGATTCTCTATAGTCGCATTTCGCGGCTTTGTTTGCTTCTTCTTCATGACCCCATATTATATCATACGGCTGCCGGCGGCTTGCCCATCGGCGCTTCAAGTGTTATCCTAATCCCGACATGGCTAAGAAGTGGCGAACCGAAGCGGACAAGCACGCGTTCTATTTGAGCAAGAGCGTGGATAAGGCCGTCCGCGAGCGCAACATGATAGAGGAGGGCGACAGGGTGCTTGTCGGGGTCTCTGGTGGAAAGGACAGTATGTCCCTCCTGAGGCTGCTGGCATATCGGCTCCGGCAGTCGCCCGTGAAGTATGAGCTGCTCGCGGCGCACGTGCGAGGCGACGCGAGGGGGCCGGACGTCGATCTGCCGGAGTCGTTTATCGAGTGGCTCAAAACCGAGGGCGCGCCGTTCCATATACGCGATATTATCCTGCCGCCGGACGAGCCCCTGCCGATGGACTGCGAACGGTGCGGGCGGAACAGGCGGCACACGCTTTTCGAGATAGCCGAGCAGTACGGCTGCAACAAAGTCGCGCTGGGGCATCACCTGGAGGATTTCTCACACACAGCCCTTATCAACCTGTTCCAGCACGGGAGGCTGGAGACGATGGCGTTTCGCAGGGACTACTTCGGCGGGAAGTTCAGCGTGATCAGGCCGCTTGCATACATCAGGGAGAACGATCTGATCAGGTTCGCGAGGGTCTGCGAGTTCCCCATAGTCCCCGCCCAGTGTCCGCTCGCCGGCCAGACAGCGAGGCAGTCGGCGAGGGAGATTTCCTATCTTATTTCCAAGCATTTCCGCCAGGCGCATGGGAATATCATCCGGGCAGCGCGTGCGGAGGAAGGCACTTCGTCGGAGAGTTAGCTACGGCCACCAATTATGGAAGGGGCTCGGTTGGCGACGAGCCCCTTCGGGTGAATTGGCTAGCGGCGCAAGCGGAGGAGCTTAAACGAGCCGGCAAGGCCAATCATCGAACAAAGAACGCTAAGAGACGCGGGTTCGGGGACCGTGGGAGTGACCGGCGGTGTGGCCACCTGGGGCCACGGCGGCGCCCAGACCCAGCCGTCCCATGAGCCATTGGTCAGGATTCGGGAGGTCGCGGCGACCTGCCCCAGGTCCCAGTTCTTACCATCGCTGCTGGTGAAGTAGTTCCAACCCCAGGCAGTCGGGTCGTATTCGTCGGTATCCGAGTAAAGATAATGGCCGGCATATCCGATGCCGTTGACCATGCCCCACTTCGGGCCGATTTCGACCTGCAGAGTCGTGTTGGCGGCGATCGTTTCCAGGGCCAGCCGGCTGTTCATCACATCGTTCCAATTCAGGCCGAAGGCATACGACGCCGTGCCGAAGTCGACGACGATCACGGCGGATTTGGCTCCGGTCCCGACCCACTGGTCGATCTTCGCGTCATTGAATGTGTATGCTCCGGCCTCCGCCGCGAGCAGTGTTGCCACTATCGCAAGTGGCGCGATCAGTCTTCTCAATTTTCTTCTCCTTTTCTTTAACCTCTATGGGCTATCTGATGGCTGAGTGCCGGATTGCAGCCGTTTCGGCATTGAAATGCCGAAACATCAGAAACATCACCGGGTGTAAGATTATGGCAGTACCTCCATGCATGTCGCGCGGATTTCGCGCTCGCCGGCGGGGTCGGTGGCCATTACTCCGTGGACGATGACTCTCTTGCCCCGGGCGACAACGCGGCCGGTGACTTTGATCCCCGTAAGTCCGCCGAGGGTTTGGATATAGCAGCAGTCGGCGAAATCGTCCGTGCCCGCGGTGACGGTCTGCTCGGTGAGAGTCACCCTGGCGCCATCGGCCAGTAATCTCGCCTGGGCGATCGTGACGGGAGCGGCCGCATGGCTGACCCTGGACACGGCGTCGATCTCCTCGCCGCTGCCGGCAAACTTGATATACCGGATCCATTTTCTGCCCGAGGCGTTCACCGGCAGGTCCAGCCCCGCCAGATCGAATGCCGTGCCCCCGCCCGAGCCTTTATACAGGTCGATAGCCTCGGCGGCAGACAATGGATACGATCCGCCATCCACCTGCCTGGCCTCGAATGATGTCTTGGTGACCGATGGGTCCAGGGGCATCGTGAAGTCCATCTGTGGGCCCCAGGTGTGATTGATATAGTCCCAGGCATACGCCTGCGTTGGCGCGAAGTCATCGGCGTAAGGTCCGTCCGTGTATGTGTACCAGGGGCCGGTTTCATATTGGCTGACGCTCACCACGCCGGACTCCCAACGGCCGTCGGCATATTCGTCGATCCAGTATTGCTCCATGTCGGTGTCGGGCGCCACATAACCGCCGGGGATCAGCCCGCTGCCGTTGAATGCCGAGTTGCCGAAGACGATGAAGTCCTTGCCATACCAGTTCGCGGGGTCGTCCTCGATTGGCGTGTCGAACTTGACGACCAAATACCCGCCGGTCCTGACTGTCACCACGGCCTTGCAGGAGTTCGGGTCATTGGGGTCATAATTGGGCGCGGACTCGGGCGGCATCAGGTTGTAGGCCCCCGCGACCAGTGAAGTCTTGAATATCTGGTTCGGCTTGCCGAGATCGTAATAACTCAACGTGGGCCTGCCGAGCGCCGCGCCGGCATAATCGTAAGGCGCGAATCCCAGATTGGAGTGGCTGACGACCTGGGACGCGAAATCATCCGCCCGGGCCGGTGCCCCGATGCCCAGGACGATTGATAAAATAAGACTGACTTGCCAAAGCCTACTTGAGATCATAAGCCGAATCATCCTCGGAAAGCGCTCCGCACTCCGGGGCCTTGCGCGTGTCGCACAGATACTTTGTTGTCTTTGCCGCCACGTGGCCGTCCGCATAAGCGACACAAGCCGCGCCGTTATGCCGGAAGTGCGCGGTGCCGTATCGAAACAGTGGGTCCGTGGGGGCCCTCAGGTAGTTGTGCGCCTGCACCGGGTTCCCGCCATAGCCGCCGTCGGCAAAGACGACGGTCGCGGCGGGCCGGAGTATCGCATTGGTCAGGCACGGGCCGGCCTGCGCGTGGAAGGTATCTTGCAGGGCGATGTCATCGCCGATGTAGCTCGTATTATATGCGTAGCCGGTGAAAGGCCGTCCCCAGCCATCGCTCTTGAAGCCAGGGCAGCTATTGATCGCGCCGGATTTCGTATATGGGCCGAGCAGCCCCAGGCGGTATGTAGTTGGAGTCGTGGAGTTGTCCCCGGTGAAATCCCAGGAGTACATAAGGACGCCATCTTCGGAAAAGCAAAACGCCGGGCAGGCTCTGCCGCCGTTGTCGTCGGAATAGGCAAGCCAGGCGGTCGTGATCTGCTTGAGGTTCGACAGACATTTCGCCCGCCTGCCATTTGCCTGGGCAGTGATGAACACGGGCAGTAGAATGCTCGCGAGGATGGCGATAATGGCTATCACCACCAGGAGCTCTATGAGAGTAAAGCCGCCCCAAAACCGAAAACGGGCTCTCGGCCGCTTTCGGAGATTGTCTTGGCCGGGAACCCGATATGCGTTTTGCGCGCTATCTACGACCGCCATCTTTGCCTCCGAAGATGTATGCGAATCTTGCGGCAAGGCAGGTCTTCTGGCTCCCGGATCGTCCTACTTCGGCCCCTTCCCACAGCGCCTTATGGCGCGGCAGTGGATAAGGCCGGTTTCGTCCCCGGTCACAGCGGCGGGCCCGCGACGGTATTTCACCGTCTTCCCTTTTCAGCCTCCCGATCGGAGGCAACCTTGCTCGATTGGATTATTCGATTGTCACAGTGAGTATAGCAGGCGGGTCGGCGACTGTCAAGAGGAAATTTGCCGAGTTTCGCGGTTCGGTCTTTCACAGACAGCTGGCGCGCCCAACACCAATAACTCAGCCAACAGGCGGGAATAGTGCTATAATACGAGTACGGTGCGGGCTGCCCGCCGCGCCGGCGTTTCGACTGGAGGTGGTTTTGGTGCCCAAGTATATCGAAGAGCTCGTCAGCCGGCAGGTGCATCGCTCGCAACTCGCCCGCCAAGAGGAGGCCGAGAGGGGCAAGGACTGTCACGGCATGGTCATTGCAATATCGCGCAGCATGGGCAGCGGCGCGCGGATAATCGCGGGCAAACTGGCCGGTGACCTCGGATGGAGCCTGTGGGACAAAGAACTCATCGACACCATCGCCAAGGACGCCTCGGTCTCTCGCAAGGTGGTGGAGAAGTTCGACGAGCACACGATCTCGGAGATCGAACTGCTCGCCCGCGCAGCTCTCGGCGATCACGAGATGGGGGATTTCCTCTATTCAAAGCATCTCGCCCGCGCGATAGCCGCCATCGGCAAACTCGGCAATGCGATCATACTTGGGCGGGGTGGGACATTCATCCTGCCCGACGCGCTGTCGATACGAATCGACGCGTCTTTCGATGTGCGCGTCCGCAACATGATGAGTTTCGAGAACCTCACCCACGACGAGGCGGCGGCGAAGATCAGGCAATCCGACCGGGACCGCGAGCATTTCCTGGAGAGCACGTTCGGCAAGGACCGCGCGCATACGGCCCACTACGATTTGACGATCTGGATGGACCGGTTTACAAACGACGACGCCGTGCGGATCATCAAGACCGCGATCGACGCCAGGTGCAAGTCATTGGCGGGCTGACCGAGAGCGTAAGCTCATCGCTGTCCAGCTCGTGTGCGCGGATTGCCAATACAGCAGCGAACTAAGCTGCCCTTTTGTCTTGTTGGGGCCCGCTGAGCTGTTCGAGGGTCATTCCCAGCGCCCGGGCCGCGCCCTCGATCAGATCGCTCGTGGTGAAAGCATCCGCCGGATATCGCGATATGCCGTAGCGGGCGGAGGACTTGACCGACTGGTTCTTGCGACCCGTGCTGATCTCGATTGAGTCGACGACCCCCATCAATCTGTGCCCGACCCTGTCTGCATTCTCGCTGGTGTGCGGCATTATGATCGCGAACGAAGTCTCGCCGAACCGAGCGATCACGTCTATTTTGCGAAGGTACGACTTCAGCGCCTGACCGAGATCGTAGAGATAGTCGTCCAGCCTGATTATCCGCACGTACTTGTCCATTTCCTCGGGCAAGTCCACCACAAAGAACATCAGCGACAGCTTGTCCCCGTTTCGGCACGCCCTGCTGATCTCCTCGTCGAACCTTTGGGCGAAGTAGCGCCGATTGTAGAGGCCGGTGGCGGAGTCCAGCACTGACAGGGCCGACGAGGCGTCTTCACCCGGCCTGGTCCTCTTGGAAACCAGCGTCATCTGCATCTGGGCATCGCGGATTTCGTCCGTGGCGAGTATCTTTCGCAGCTTCTTAGTGCCGTTTCGCAGTATATGCGATACATAGTTGCAGCTTATGTTGAGCTTGTTGGCGATTTCCGTCTGGTTCAGGCCCTTGTAGAAGTGGTCTCCGATCACCTGCTGCTCGATGTCTTTAAGACGCTCCAGCGCGGTCTCGAGCACGATCTTGTCCTCGATCGGCAGTTGGAAAATGACCAGCTTGTGGTCGGAGATTTTCTCGCTTTCCTTTGGCCCGCTGCCTTCGTCCTTCTCGCCGTCAAGCGAGGTGACTTTGAACACCTCTCGTGTCGTGAGCAGCTCACGCACGGTGCTCTCGGACATCTGCATGACCTCGGCGATCTCTTTCTCGGTCGGTTGGCGGTTGTGTGTCTGGTTGAGACAGTCTATGACTCTCGTCATTCTCTGATTGAGCTCCTGCAGCCAGGCCGGCTCCTTAATGATCTTTCCCTTGTCCCGCAAATAATGCTTGATCTGACCGACGATGAAGTGGGTGGCGTAAGTTGAGAACTTGACACCCTTGTCTCCGTCATACTTGTCGACAGACGCTATAAGTCCAAGATATCCTTCCTGGATCAGGTCTTCGAGCGGCTCGCATGCCCCCATGAACCTGCGGCCTATGCTCTCCACCAGGTTCGAGTACTGGAGGACTATCTCATCCCTGATCTTAGAATCCGCCCGCTTAGCGTACCGAGACAGACGCTCCTGGATCTCTTCTTCGCTAAGCTTTCGGATGTTTCCCATGCGCATGTTCTCCCTCTCTACACTCGGCAGTAGTTACTTGTCGCCCGCGGTCGGTCGTTCGTATACGTCATCCTGAACTTGTTTCAGGATCCATCCCTTCGCGCCGTGGATGCTGAATCAGGGTCAGCATGACGTCTTTCGCCGACATGACGGTCCCTGACCCCTGGGCGAATCAGGAGACGGAACTTATGAGCTTGAAGATCGGCGCCATGATGGAAATAGCTATGAAACCAACCAGGCCGCCCATCACCACTATCAAACACGGCTCGATCATTGAAGTCAGTCCTTTGACTGCATTGTCCACCTCATCATCGTAAAAGTCCGACACTTTCGCCAGCATATCGGAAAGCCGGCCGGTCTCCTCGCCTATGTCTATCATGTGAGTGACCATGGCGGGGAACAATCCGCTCTGAATGAGAGGCACGCTGACCTTCTGACCTTCCCGAATCGCGGTTCTGGCGTTGTCGATCGCGTTGGAAATGACCCTGTTGCCGGCGGTCTCCGATACTATCTCCAGCGACCTCATCATGGGCACGCCGCTGGCAATGAGTGTGGCAAACGTTCTGGAGAAGCGCGAGATCGCCATCTTCTGCACCAGTTCGCCCACCACGGGCGCTTTCAGCTTGAACAAGTCTATGTTCCAGGCTCCCCTCTCAGTGCCTTTGTACCACTTAAAGGCAAAGAACCCGCCGACAATCAAACCCAGTAGTATGTACCAGTAGCCGAGCATGAAATCGCTCATCGCGAACAACGCCTTCGTGGTAGGCGGCATTTCGACATTCATGGAGGCGAATATCTCCTTGAACTTAGGCAGCACCACGATGAACATGACAATGACCATGATCGTGGCGAACACCAGGACGAGTATCGGATAGATCATGGCCGACTTGATCTTGCCGCGGATCTCCTGCTCCTTTTCAAGGAACCCCGACAGGCGCTCGAGGATCTTATCCAGGATGCCGCCGGCCTCCGCCGCCTTGACCATGTTGACATAGAGCCTGCTAAAGACGTTGGGGTGTTTGCTGAACGCGTCCGTCAGGCTCAGACCGCCCTTCACATCCTTCTTGCACTGCCCGATGACGGCCTTCATAACAGGCTCCTTGGTCTGCCCCTCCAGGATGTCCAGGCAGCGCACGATGGCGATACCGGCGTCTATCATCGTGGCAAGCTGACGGCTGAAGATGACCATGGCCCCGAGCTTCACTTTCTTGCCCGTGGTCTTGGTCACCGTCGTTCTGGCCGCGCTGGACTTGGTTTCCCTGACACTCAGCACGTGGTATCTCTGCTCGTGTAATTTCGAGAGCAGGAGTTGTTCGCTCTCGGCTTCCACTTTGCCCTTGACGTTCTTACCGTTCGGGTCTATTGCTGTATATACAAAGGTAGACATGGTTTGCTAGCCTCCCTCGACCAATCGTTTGAAGTTCTCTCTATCGATACAGCGGGCCATGGCCTCGTCCTTGGGAACTATCCCACTCCGGCACAGCTCGGCCAACTGCCTGTCCATAGTCTGCATTCCATATTGCGTGCCTGTTTCCAGGGCGCCGTAGAGCTGGTGAGCCTTGCCTTCGCGGATGAGGTTTCGCACGGCCGAAGTTGCAATCATCACCTCGACCGCCGCAATTCTTCCACCTCCGGTTCTCGGCAGAAGCTGCTGGCCGACGACCATTTCCAGGGTGTTTGAAAGCTGCACCCTGATCTGCTCCTGCTGATGCGGGGGAAACACATCGACGACGCGGTCGACAGTCTGCGGGGTGTTGCGCGTGTGTAGAGTGCCGAAGACAAGGTGACCGGTTTCGGCAAGGGTCAGCGCGGCCTGGATTGTTTCGAGGTCGCGCATCTCGCCAATAAGAATAACATCGGGGTCCTCTCGAAGAACGGCTCTCAAAGCGTTCGCGAATGAGTCGGTGTCCAGGCCAAGCTCACGCTGGTTGACCATTCCTCTCTTATGCCGGTGGAGGTACTCTATTGGGTCCTCCATGGTGAATATGTGCACCGGCCGCTCGCTGTTGATCGTGTCGAGCATGCAGGCTATGGTCGTGGACTTGCCGCTGCCGGTCGGCCCCGTCACGAGAATCAAGCCGGCGTGTTTGCGGCACTGATCGCGCAAGACGCTGGGCAGACCAAGCTGCTCGAAGGTCGGAATCTGGTCCGGAATCGATCTCAGCGCAGCCCCCAGGCTGCCACGCTGCCTGTAAATATTCACGCGAAATCGGCCGACACCCCAGACCCCGTAGGAGAAATCAAGTTCGTGAGAACGCTCGAACTTTTCCACCTGCTCATTGGTTAGAATGTCATAAACCAGACGCTGAGTGTCGTTGGGTCCGATGGGCCTGTAATCGGTATGAACCAGAGACCCATCTATCCGAAGCATTGGCGGCAGTCCCACCGCCAGGTGAAGGTCCGACGCTCCACGCTTCGTGGCCTCTCGCAGTAGGTCGTCCAAGTGGACCTCTTCAATGGGTGTGGCATTCGGTTGACTTTCGACTAGACTACCCAACTCCTGAGAAATGTCGTCCCGCTGCAATTGAAGCCTCCTTATCCCGCGTAGATGACCCGCAGGCACTCTTCCAGTGTCGTCTGACCCAAAAGTATCTTTGCGATCGCGTCGTCTCTCAGGCTCTTCATGCCGGACTCGACGGCGACCTCGCGTATGAGATGCGAAGATGCCTTTTGGAGGACCAGGTCCCTGATTCGATCGTTCATTATCATAAGCTCGTAGACACCGAGACGCCCCTTGTAGCCATTGCCGCGGCAGTGGTCGCATCCCTTGCCTCTGTAAAACAGCACTTTGGTGTCGCCGTCGCTCTCGATTCCGAGCCGCTTGATGGCGTCCCGGGGCGGCTGATACTGCTCCTTGCACTTCGGGCAAACCACGCGCACAAGCCTCTGCGCCAGGACGCCGATCACACTCGACGCTATCAGAAACGGTTCGATCTGCATGTCGACCAGTCTGGTGAGCGCTCCCGGCGCGTCATTCGTGTGCAGAGTCGAAAGCACCAGGTGGCCTGTCAGCGCGGCCTCGGTCGCGATCGTGGCGGTCTCGCCGTCTCGAATTTCACCGACCATCGCGATATCCGGGTCCTGTCGAAGCATGGTCCTGAGCCCCGCGGCAAACGTGAGCCCCGCCTTGGGATTGATCTGGACCTGCGTCAGGCCCTGTACTTCGTATTCGACCGGGTCTTCGATTGTCAGTATGTTCTTCTCGCCCGAGTTGAGCTTCGACAGCACGGAGTATAGTGTCGTGGACTTGCCGCTGCCGGTCGGCCCCGTCACCAGTATGATCCCATAAGTGCGGGATATCAGGCTTTCGAACCTCTCCAGCGTCTCCGGGAGCAAGCCTAGCTTGTGAAGCCCTATCGAGATCGAGCTCTTGTCCAGGATTCTCAAGACTATCTTCTCGCCGAACACCGACGGCAGCGTGGACACGCGGAAGTCGAACTGCCTGCCGTCGATCACGGCGCCGATGCGGCCGTCCTGTGGAGCTCGCTTGGTGGCGATGTCCATCTCGGCCATGATCTTGAATCGCGAGATAAGCGATGCCTGCACCTTCTTGGGTACCTGCATGACTTCGTGCAGGATGCCGTCTACTCTCAGCCGGATCTTAACGCAGTCCTTCTGCGGTTCGACGTGGATGTCACTGGCCCCATCGCTGATACCGCGGCCAATAATGAGATTGGCGAGCTTGATGACCGGGGCCTCTTCGCTGAGTTCACGAAGCTGCTCGATGGAGATATCTTCCTCATCGCCGTTTCCATCCACGGCGGTGAAGTTGATGTCGGCGGTGTCGAACTCCTTGATGACATCGTTGACCTGCTCGGACACATTCACGCCGGCCCGGTAGAGCCTGCTGATCGCGTTGATGATGTCCTCTTCGGTCGCCACGGCCGGTTCGACATCGCAGCCGGTCATCATGCGTACCTCATCGATGGCGAAGATATCCAGCGGGTTCTTCATGGCCAGGGTCAGCTTGCCGTTCTTCTTGGCTACCGGCAGGACCTTGAGCTTGCGCGCCGTGTTTTGCGCCACCAGCTTGAGCAACGCGGCGTCGATCTCCACGTCCGCGAGGTCCAAAAACGGCACGCCCCACTGTTCTCCCAAAGCCCGCACGCGGTCCCTCTCGGAGACAAGCCCCATGCTCACGAGCACATCCCCCAGGGAATCCTGACGCTTCAGTAGTTTCTGTTTCTCGAGGGCCTGGTTCACCTGCTCCTGTGTGACCAGCCCAAGCCTTATGAAGGTATCGCCAATAGATTCGGTCTTCTGCATTCCTTGCTCTACATTCCGCCGGTGGCTAGTTCTCTGACGAGGTTGAGGCCCCAGGTCCGCGGATGGAATATCCCATCCACGCACATCGGACCTCGCGCTGCTCAGGTCGTTTCGCGAGCACAAGTCATGCTGCACACCACGTCATGCTGACCCTGAACTTGATTCAGGGGATTCAGCATCCACTCCGCGAAGGGATGGATCCTGAAACAAGTTCAGGATGACGTAACGCTCGCCCAGGGTGACGCGTACTCGCAACGTGACCTAATGATTGACCACGGCTGTCCCGCCGACGATAGCGGCGGGACAGCCCCAATAATAGTGAACCGCTTAGTCGTTGACGACCTTGGCCGTAATGAACATCACGACTTCGTTTTCGCTGGTTGTTTTGCTCTTGTGCTGGAACAACTTGCCCAGGAACGGCAAGTCGCCGAGCAGGGGCACCTTGGACATATCGACAAGCTCGTCGCTGCGGATCAGGCCGCCGATCGCGATCGTGTCCCCGTTCTTCACGCGGACGATGTGATCGGTGTAGCGCCTCGAAACCGTCGGAAGCGTCATTCCCTGGCTTGTGGTGAGCTTGAGTGTGCTGACCTCGGGATGGAGGTTGAGCGTGATAAAGCCGTCCGGGTTGACGTCACTTACAACCCTTAGCAATACACCGACCGACTTGGTATCGGTGGTGATATTCTGTCCGGTCGCGGTGACTTCGATCCGCTGGATGTAGGTCACCTCATCGCCCACGAAGAATGTGCCGGGAACGCCTTCAAGGCACAGCAGGTTGGGAGACGCCAAGACTTTCGCGTTGCCGTTGGTAATCAAGGCATCGAGAGTCGCGCCGAAGTTGAACGGCTGCCTGGCAAACAAACCGTGAGAGCGCTTGACATTGTGCAGATTCTCGCCCGCCGCGCCATTAGTGTTGGTCGTCTTGAGGAAATCAGTAAAGCCTTCCGAGAACGTTATGTCGCTCCAGTTCCATGTCAGACCCAGTTCTTCCTCGCCAGACTTGTCGATACTGGTGACTTTGGCCTCGATGTTGATCATGGGAGACTTGGTATCCAGACGATCAGCCAGGTCCAGAGCGCGCTTCACCTGCTCAGCCGGGCCGGTGATGGTCAGCGCCTCGGTGAGCCTGTTGTTGTTCGCGCTCGTACCGCCGCCGCTCGATGAAGCGCCGCTGGAGCTCGAACCGGACGACCCGGAAGACGAAGAGCCCGACGACTCCGACGAACCGGAACCCGACGACATGGCGCTGCCGCTGCCCGAAGCGGCGAAATTAGCAGCCGAATACCCCGGCGACGGGACCGGGCCGACCAGCACACCCGGAACCAGCTTGGAGACGCTGTCGGCGATCATGGACGGGCTGCAATACTTCACCACGTATATCTCCGTGACCAGGTTGGCCATGCTGGTCTTGACCGAGTCTTCCATCTGGCTGATGAGCTTGTCGATGCTCTTCATCTGGTCGGACGGAGCACTTACAACCAGAAAGTCTACCAGCTTGGTCTGATTGGCATTGGACTGGTCCGAGCCGCTCTTGTCGCCCTTGCCGTTGGAAATCTTGAGTCCAGGGAACACCTTGTCGAGAATTGCCACAACATCGTCGGCCTTGGCGTAGTGCAGGGCGAAGACCCGGGTTTCAGTCGACGGTCCCGCTTCACCTGTCATTCCATTGATCGATTCCTTTGAAGCGACCAGATACGTCCCTTCCGACTTGACATAGGTATAACCACTCAGCTTTGCAACATAATCCATGGCCTCATCTAGACTGACATTGCTCAGGCTCACGGTCACTTCGCCCTTGACGTCTTTGCCGGCCACGATGTTCTGGCCACTCTGGACTGCCAGAGCCTTGAGAACATCGTTGATGTCGGCGCCGATGAAGTTCAAGGAGATGTTCTTCTTGGGATCGGGGGCGGTCACGACCGCCGGGGCCTTCGCCAGTATCGGCTGTATAGACGCGATCCTTGGGGCAACGGCCACACGAGCGACATTGGGAGGCGCGGGGCGGTTTTGGGTCTCGACCATACCCATGACCCTGGTGACGACGGGGGGTTCCAAGGCTGCCCGATAGGCGGCCGCGCTCTGGGCGCCGAAAGCCACGAGCTTGCCACATAGGCTCTTCGATGCCGCGGACAGCCTTACGAGCGGCGCCGCGACGTCCTTTATCGGAGCCGGAGCAGCCTGCGCGGCCGGAGTCGGCGCCGGCGGGGCCGGCAGGACAATCCTTACCGATCTTGGTGTCGACGAAACAGAGGGTTTCGCCACCGGAATAGACGCCCGAAACACTGCCGGTTTCATTACCGAAACAGTCGCTTTAGGCGCTGCCGGTTTCACGACAGGAATAGTCGCCTGAGGCACGACCGGTTTCACGACAGGAATAGTCGCCTTAGGCACGACCGGTTTCGCGACGGGCACAGGCGCCAAGGAAGCAGCGGGCTTGCAGCCGTGCTTCCAGACCGTGATATCCACCCTACTCTTATCGGCCGCCCAGGTCGCATCGCATTTGGGCGTGCCGAAGCAGTTGACCACTATCCTCGTCGCGGGCGGACGCGCGCTGAAATTGCCGTACCTTACGTTTGCGATTCCACCGTTGTGGACGCCGACCAGTCTCCCTTTTGCCTCCAGAGCAAACGGGAACTGGAACGCTACGTAGGCGCCTCTTGTACTGTTGATAGACACCATCGACAGGGGACAGTTCCCCTGAACACAAATAACCGTGCGGTCCGCTTGCTTGACGACATTCACGCTCGTGATTGCGTTCTTGCCGTAGGACGAGCACGAGACGACGGCGACCAAGGCCACTGCGATAAAGCAGACTCGCCAGGTAGACGCCGCAATGGCGTTGATCTTAGCTCGCATTCTTGACTCCTCCTAATCTGATTTCTATGCGACGGCCCTTATAGGTGAGGGTTGCGCTGTCATCGGTTACGCTGAGCACCAGGTAGCGCCCCTCGACAAGCTGGCCGGGCTTGACTACATATCGACCGGACTCTCCCACGCGGATGATCGCCACGTTCTGGGCGCCGCGCACGATGCCGGTAAGAACGAAACTGGGATCCTTGTCCTCTTCGACCACAGGCTTGATGCCAAGCGTCGAGTTGGAGCCTGTTGGCAGCACTACCCCCAGAGGAGGCACATTGGTCGTTCGGAACTGCTGGCGATGGCTGGGCTGCTTGGCCGCCGACTGCTGGTTGGGTTCCGGCGGCGGGATTGTTGCCGGATCGATAGGCAGCGGGACGGGTTGGAACGGGTCCCGCCTGACTAACTGAGCGCCTGTTTGGGTGGCAGCCGCGTCGCCCTGCCCAGTCACAGGGTTCGCCGCGCTTGAGGCATCGGCGCCATTCACCGCACCGGCCCGCTTCACAGGCGCCGGTGGGATAGCATTCCCACCGTTCAACTGGAACGCCACAAAGCCGATGCATGCCACGAGTATTACACCCAGCGCTATCAGCCGAGGCGCCTGCTTCTTATCCAGCTTCATGTTTGGCCCTCCCTTCGCCCGTGCTGCCGACGGCGCCGGCCAGCGGCTGCGCATTCGGCACGCTCGGCAGGGTCACGGGCTCATCTTTCTTGAGCACGAACGCGGTCACTGTCATCTTGACTTTCAGCACGGGCGGTTTGTCGTAACAAAGCTGGGTGTCCGCCGGCTCGATTGATACGCTCTTGACCGCTAAAATCTTTGGAAACGTCGTGAGCCTGTATAGGAAGTCGAGCACATTGTTGTACCTGCCCCTAAACTCCACGGCTATGTTCTTTTCATCATACGGCTTGGGCGCGGGCGTCTTGGCCTGGGCGTTCTTGTTCGTCGCCTCGGACGCGCCCTGCAAGTTGCCATCCGCCGCCTTGGCGCCGCTCGAGATAGACCTGGCGGCCGGCTTGACCTCCTGGGCAGGCCGGACCTCCATCACTTTGAGATCGACCGACTTCGCAAGGTCTTCGAGCTGCTTGAGAAGTGTCGGAACGTATTCCTCGGTGGTGACTGAAGTTTCCAGGAACCTGATCTGTGACTTCGTGTCTTCGAAGGTATACCTGGACTTTTCGAGCTTCTGCGCGATCTGGGTGCTCTCTTCCACTTTCTTCTGCTTAGCCGTCAGGTCGTCTCTGATGGCTCCAATCTTGCCAGCGGCGGCCACGTAGCCCAGTGCGCAGCCCGCGAAGATGACCACGGCAACGACAATGAGCACCGTAAGGCCCCGCGAGCCGGGGCTAAGTTTGACTGCCGCCATCTGCTTTAGCTCCTTTCGTATCGGTCAGGTTCAGTTGGCTGCCAATCTCGAACTCGACGCCCATTGTCCGCCTGGGATTGTTCGACAGCCGACCGTTCAAATACACCGGGTGGTAATCCGGCGGGCTGGCATCGCGGGTATAGTGGAGTTCCACATCGGTAACATCCTGCATAGTCTGCATGCGCAGCATGGCCTCTCCCACCAAAGCTTGAGTGGCCGAGACGCCGCTGATGACCACCTTGCGTTGAGTGTCATCCTTTTTCGCGCCCGGCCCGCCCGCGTCATCGCTGCTGACTTTGACCAGATAGGTGGAAGCGGGCAGGGTTTCGGTGAGTTTGTTGAGCGTGTTGTACCAGCGCATGGTTACACTCATCGCCTCATTGAGCAGCTGCAGCTTGGGCTGCAGCTTGCACGTGGCGGCATCATATTGCTTTATCTCGTCCACCACCGGCTGCAGGGCGTCTATCTGCTTGTCGAGCGCGGCTATTCGGGTGTTCATCGAGTGAATGTCGATGACAAGACAACAGGTCAGCGCAAACGCCACCACCAGCTCGGCCATGATCCCGAACACCAGTCTGCGCATATCGCGTTCCCTGCGCAGCTTCTCCGCTCGCTTGGGAGCAATCATGTTAATGGAAGGCATCGAAAGGCTCCTTTCCGATCCGATAGCCGCAAGATTAGGCTACCTTGCGCTTGGTTTCAGGCACAAGCTCTTTGAGCGCCAGGCCGGTAACGACCGCGAGCACCGGGCCGTGCTCGGCCAAGAAATCAGCCGGGACCCTATCGGTGCTGATTGCGGTCTGGTTTAGTACATCGGCAATTTCGGTGGGAATACTGAGCTTGTGCGACACGTAAGCGCCGATTCCTCTCATCCGGGCGGAACCGCCGGTGAGAATCACTTTGCTGACCAGCGCTTCGGGGCTGCCCTCCGGGAACTGCGACTGGTAGTAGTGGATCGATCTTCGTATCTCGCGGACCAACTCATCCAGCAATGGCTGAACCACCCGCCAGCAGCGGCTCTCGGTATCTTTGTTGATCTGGTCCAGAGGTGTGTCGGCTGTCATCTCGATCTTGAGCCGTTCGGCTTCCTCGAACGACACTCCGACAAGTGACTTTACCGCGTTGGTGAAGCTGTTTCCCGCGATGGGAATGTTGCGAGTCAGAACGAACTCGCCGCGGCTCACGATATTGACGTCCGTGTGACTCGCGCCCATATCGATCAACGCGACTGTCTTGTGGAGATACTCATCGGAAGCGCTAAACTCGACCAGGGACCTGATCAGAGCAAAGGCTTCCACATCGACTGACAGCGGGTCGAGGCCGGCCGACTCTATTACCTGGACGCGGGAATCGACCATCTCTCTCGGGGCGGCAACCAGCATTACGTCCATCTGGCCCTGATCCGGAACTTCGGCCAGTATCTCGAACTCGACCACGCTGTCGTCCATCGAAGACGAGATATGTTTGCTGGCCTCATACTTGATCGATTTCCGCAGGACCGCCTCCGGCATCTTGACGAACTGGACCTGCCGAACTATCACCTGCGAACCGGAGATAGCACAGATGGCGCCAGTGGCCTTCATGCCGGCATCCTTGAGCATCGAACGGATGCAGTGCGATACATCCGCAATATTGATAACCACGCCCTCTTTGATCGCATCGATCGGCGTTGGCATGACCGCCGCGTTGACCAGTTCCCAGCCACGCGAAGTCGGCTCCACCTGCACAGCTTTTATGCAGCTTGAGCCGACGTCGATCCCTACAATAGTCTCTTTGCCGAAGAGTGAGCTAAACACGTGTCCCAACGACCTCCTGCAGATAGCCCCTGCTCGCGAGTAAGAATGCAGTACGGGTCTGCTTCCTATAGGGAATTATCGTCAATCGGCGGCTCAACTGGAGCATCTATTTGCAAATCAGGGAATTGTACGAGGAATGGGCAGGGGGGCGCTTTAGCCCGGATTGTTCAGCGGATGGTTGCTTGGGCATCACGGGAGCTGTCTGGTCAATAATTCGGGCTAGAGTTCATCCTGATGGGCCAGGTTTTGCCGCACCTCCTGGGCCTCCGCCGTATCGGGGGCCACTTGCAAGATCTTGCCCCAGACTTCTTCGGCTTTCTCGCGCTCGTCGTTCTCATTGTACATATAGCCCAGGGATAGAAGGGCGGTGACATCGTTCGGGTCTATCTCAAGGGCCTTTGTATACTCCTGCCTGGCCAACTCATCCTGGTCGTTCTCGTCATAAGCTACACCCAGATTACAGTGATACGATCCATTGCCTGGATCGAGCTTCACCGCCTGCTCGAACTCGCGTATGGCTCCCTCGATGTCCTCGGCATCAAATAACTCCCGGCCCTTTTCGTTGTGCCCTGCCGCCTCATCCTCGACGGTGACCGGCGCGGCCGGGGTCTGGTCGGCAGGCTCACCAGCGACGGGCTGTGGCTGCTCGCGCTGAGCTTCCTTGAACTCCTCCAACCTGCGCATAGCCCCACGTGACGCGCGAGGGTCAAGCACTCCGGTCCCCAGGCTGCGTCCGCAGTTGCCACAGAATGACCATCCGGGCTGGATAGTCGACCCGCAGGCAAGACAGCTCTGATGCTGGGCTGATCCGCAGGCCGTGCAGTAGCTCATCCATCTCTGCACCCTGGAACCGCATTTCGCGCAGGCGGGAGTGTAGTCGATCATGTCCGAGCCGCACACGGAGCAGTGCTTGGCGCCCTGTCTTGAGGAGCCGCCGCACGCAGGACATATCTGCCTGAGCTGCTCGCCGCAGTGGTCGCAAAAAACCGCCTGATCCTCGGTAGCCGACCCGCACTTGGGGCACAAAACGGCGGTTGGAGCGGTTGGGGCAGCCGGAGCAGTCGCAGGTTGCGCGGAAGCCGGCTGGCTGGGGGTAACAAGCTGGGTAATGGTCTCGGCGGCGCTTTGGAATACACTCGAATCATAGGACGGGTAATAGACTCTGGCCGAATCAGGATCGGTGACGGCATCCGTGAGTTGAAGCTCGATGTAGCCGCCGCTCCCGGTGCTTGTCACGCTTGCGGACTTCACGACCGCCAACAGATAAGCATACACAGCGCAGCCGGTCGAAGCCGACCCGCTGTCCCTTATCACGAGAACACGCCTGTCGGTAACCGCCAGCGCTTCACCGAAGCTGCCCGGCAGGGATATCAGCACGGTCTCGCCCGCAACCAGCCGCCCGCGCAACTCGTCCCGCAGGCTCAAAGAAAGGTCCTTTTTCAGATTTATGTCCACGGTCGGTCTCCTTTATTCTTCAATTCTGAATTATGAATTATGTTGGTGGCTCAGTGGAGACAGTCGTTCCCGCGGCAGAGCGTGGCACGGTTTCGGCATTGAAATGCCGAAACATCGGTATTGCCTAACGCCTTCCCTTCCCCCATTCATAATTCATAATTCAGAACTCATAATTCTCCCCTCCCACGCCTCATCTCGCTCTCGAACTGCGGGGGGCATTTGGGGAGTTCGAATGTGAATGTCGATCCCTTGCCGGGTTCGCTTTCGGCCCACACGCGGCCTCCGTGCGCCTCGACAAGGTGCTTGACTATATACAGCCCGATGCCGGCGCCGCCGGCCTTGCGGGTGTCGCGGTTATCGATACGATGGAACCTGTCGAAGATCCTCGTGAGGTGCTCTTTGGGTATGCCGATGCCCTCGTCTTGGACGGTCACCCTCACCATGCCATCCATCTCGCGGGCGCTGACGGTCACGGCGCCGCCATTGGGAGAGTACTTCACGGCGTTGCTGGTGAGGTTGGTGAGAATCTGGTCTATCTTGTCCTGATCGCCGACGATCTCCGGCAGGTCCGGGGCGATATCTATCTTGAACACGTGATCATCCGTATATGACTTCTGCGACGCAATCACTTTTTCAACCAGGGCGGGCAGTTTGACAGGCCCCGGATTGAGGTCCAGAGCGCGCCCGGCCTCGATGCGAGATACGTTCAGCAGGTCGTTGATCAACCGCACCAGCCGGTCGCATTCGAGATCGATGATGTTATAAAAGTCGTGGATTTCATCCTGGCTATATTGGCCGCCGGTGTCGTTGAGGAGAGTGCCGATGAAACCCTTGATGGACGTAAGGGGCGTGCGGAGTTCGTGGCTGACGGTGGAGACGAAGGCGGTCTTCATGCGATCGATGCCGCGGATCTCGGTGATGTCATTGAAGATTGCCACGATGCCGATGCTGGACTGGTCCTCGCCCCTGACCATGGCCGTCTGCACCTGAAAGAAGCGCTCGGCGAGTTCCTCGACATCCTTGGAGTAATCCGGCAGGACGATCTCCTCCTCAAGCTCGCCACCCTCTTCAAATGCCCGCGTGAGAAGGTCCTTGACCTGTTCGGGTTCGATGACCTCCGTGTAATGCCCCACAATCCGGGTGTCTTGGTCGATATTGAGCATCTCGCACGCCGAGGGGTTCATTTGCATAATCCGGCCGTTGTTGTTGACCATGATTATGCCGGCATAGACGCTCTGGATGACGTGCTCGAGTTCTTCCTTTTCCTTGATTACTTCGCGGTACATCTGGGCGCTCGCGATGACCGAGGCGGCATTGCGTGCCAGGCGGTCGAGAAGGACCATATCCTCTTCGATGAACTCGCTGCCATAGCGCTTATTGAAGACCCACATGATGCCGATTGCCTTGCGTTCGAGCACCCGGTTGGTGTCTTCGCTGCGCCTTTCTATGATCAGCGGGACGCAGATGCCGTTTTGTATGCCCATCGACCCGACGTGCCCTTTCACGGTGCGCGGGTCATTCGCGGCATCCTGGAGAACGACCGGCGTGTGGCTCCTGAAGACCTCACCGGATACTCCCTCGCCGACGGGGACTTTGAAGCGCTGGACCTGGTCGGCGGGAATGCCGTAAGCCGGCATCGCGGCCTGCAGTTCGTCGTTATCCTGATCGTGGAGCATGAAAACGCACTTCTCGGCCTGCAGGATCATGCTGATTCGCATAACCAGGCGTTTGAGGGTTTCTTCGAGTTCGGTGAGGGGGGTCGGGCCGGTGGTGTGGGCTTCGAGTTCCTTTACGCGGGATTCAAGCCGCTTGTTTGCCTGCTCCAGCGAGGCGACCGAAAGCAGCTTCTCTTCGAGCAGCTTTTCGAGTTCTCTGATTCTCGCTTGAAGGCCTTCGGACAAAGTCGCACCTCGATGGGCGTGGCGTGAGGACTGCACAGTGAAGACTGGACCCCGTCCAGTCACCCGAATTATACCAGCCGATGAGCGGAAAGGTCAAAAAACCGGCTTCGGTTTCGCGGCGGCGGGCAGTCTAAGGCCGTCTCGGTTCAAGACCAACGGATCCTGGTAGATGCGAATCAGGTCCTCTTTGCTCATCTTCTTGGGGCCGAAGCTGCCCGGCCAGGTGACGAAGAACGACCATCGCGCGCCGAAGCGGTGCATCCTGGGCACGTCCGGCACGCCGCCGAACTCGGTGAGGGCGAGCAGCTTCTTTCCATCGAAACGCTTGATCAGGTCGTCCCAAGTGCCGCTGAGAGGATCGGAGACGTCGGAGGGATAGCCATCAACCCCGACAATGTCCACACAAGCGTCCCCCGGATACCACTCGGGTTTGACGCAGTTGTGTATCCAGATCAGGTTGTGCAGACCATCATGCTTGGTAAGCCGCTCGAACATGATCCGCCAGAGTTTGATGTAGGCACCCGGCCCCTTGGCCCCCCACCAGAACCAGCCGCCCTCGGCCTCGTGCATCGGCCTCCAAAGGACCGGCACGCCGGCGTCGGAGAACTTCTTGAGCTGTACGGCGATGGCATCGATGTCGCGAATCAGCAACTTGTAGTCCTCCGAGTCCGGGTTGGCAAGGGCTTTGCTCACGTCAAATGTGGTAGCATGGGTATAGAAGCCGCTCCACCACGGCTCCTTTTCGGTGTCCAAGAGGTCCTTTGGGGCGTTCCAATGCCAGCACATCGTGATGATGAACCCCTCGCGGGCGGCTTTGATCATTTGTTCCACGTGGTCCTTGGGATCGGCGCCGTGAGCCTTTCGGGAGGGTGAGTAGTCCATGAGGTCGCCGCCGAGAATCGCCGGGGTCTTGCCGGTGGTCTTTACTATGTAGGCAACCTCGGTGTGATCGTACTGATCGTACTGGCCGGAGAGCGTGCACGAGCCGTAATGGTCGATAAGGTAGCCCATGAGCGCCCTCGCGGCCGGGGTGGCCTCGGGATCGGCGAGCTTCTTCGGGACCTTCGACGGCTTTGGGGAGGCCTTGGCGGGTGTGAGTTCTATGTAGTCAAGGTCATACCACCCCCAGCCCTTCTCGACGGCAATCGTGTTCGTGCCTTTTTGAAGCTCGACCTTGCCCGTGGACTGTGCGGCGAATGCCTTGCCGACAGCGGGGAGCATGCCGGAGACCTTCGATTTGTTGACGCTTATCTCGTAGCCCTTTTCGCCGTTGGGAGTGGAATAGCCGATGGAAAGCTCATAGATGCCGGCCTTGGCTGAAAAGGTGAAGACGACCTTGTCCCCGGCGGCATCGAACCCGGTCACGTAGCCATCCCCCGAGTAGCCCGGTCGGTCCTTGGCGGCCTGGACTCCCACAAGCTGCGCTTTCTCGGCTTCGAGCCGAATGACGCCCGCCGCGCATTCCGCCCTCATACAACAGAACAGCATCGGAAACCAGACGAGCAAAGTATGAATCCGCATTTCTTCCTCCCCAACATGATCTGGTGGCAGTATAGTAGTTTTCCCGCCGGACGTCCAGACATGGAGGATATCATTCACAAATGATCGAGTGCGCGCAACGGTGGAGTCTGGTGGTGGACACGAAACCCTAACCGCGTTATGATGATAGCGGCGGTTTCAACCATCCGGGAAAGTCGATGCGCGATGATTGCCGGATAGACTTTGAAAAGGCGGCTGGCGTTGGACGACATCGATAGGCGTCTGCTGAACACCATACAATCGGACTTCCCGATCAACGAGCGCCCTTATGACGTGTTGGGGGAGCGGCTCGGAATGTCGCCGGACGAGGCCCTGAGCCGGGTGCGCGCGCTGGTGGACGCCGGGATCATTCGCAAACTGGGGGCGTCGTTCGATACTCGCAGGCTGGAACACGTCAGCGCCCTGGTTGCGGCGAAGGTCCGGCCGGATCGATTGGAGGAAGCAGCGCGGATAGTCAGCGAATACCCCGAAGTCACGCACAACTACGGCCGCGACTTCGAGTATAACCTCTGGTTCACGCTTGTGTGCGAGAGCGACGGGAGGCTCGACGCTCTGATCGAGGAGATCGAGTCCAAAGCGGGCATTTTGAGTATCCATAAACTGCCCGCCCAGCGGCTGTTCAAGATAAAGGTGGATTTCGAGTTCTGATGACTGACGCGCAGATTCGCATAGTCAGGGCGATTCAAGCCGGGCTGCCGCTGTCGGAGGCGCCTTTCGACGAAATAGCCGAGCGGGCGGGAGTGTCGCTGGACGAACTGCTCGCGCGGTTGCGTGAATGGCAGGCCGACGGGACCATTCGCCGCTTCGGGGCCATACTCAAGCACCACAACGCGGGCTACGCCGCCAACGCGATGGTTGCATGGAATGTCCCTGAAAATGCGATAGAGGCTTTCGCGCATATCGCAACCTCCTTACGCAGCGTGAGCCATTGTTATCAGAGACCCAGGTTCGAAGGTTTCGAGTATAATCTTTACACGATGATACACGGCAAGCGCCGGGAGGACTGCGAAGCCGCGGCAGCCGGCATTGCCGACAGGACAGGCATAACGGATTACAGGATGCTTTATACCACGGCGGAGTTCAAGAAGAGCAGCCCGGTATACTTCGCATCGACGGACGAATCCGGATAGGACTCGATATGTATGAGCGCCGGGTCCGGCGCGTTATCTGACTAATGAGGAGATTGGATTAGACGATTGGAGGATGTATTATGAAGCTGTTTCACAGAGTAGCAGTGTTGGCGATGGCGCTGGGTCTGGCGATTGCGGTCACGCCGGGCTTTGCCCGGAGTAAGCAGGCCGTGAGAAGCTCAAGCAAGGCGGCGCGAGCGAGGCACAGGCTCGTGATCGGCTTTGTCGAGATCGGCAGCGAGAGCGACTGGCGAAAGGCGCACACCAAAGACGTCAAAAAGGAAGCTGCCAGGCGCGGCATCGAACTGAAGTTCTCGGATGCTCAGCAGAAGCAGGAGAATGAGATCAAGGCCGTCAAGAGCTTCATCGTCCAGAAGGTCGACGCGATCATCCTTGCCCCGGTAGTGCAGAGCGGCTGGGACCCTGTGTTGAGAGAAGCTAAGAGACACCATATTCCAGTGATACTCTCGGATCGCGGCGTGAAAGTGTCTGACCCCAGCCTCTACGCCACGCTGGTGGGGCCGGATTTCGTCGAAGAGGGCAGGATGGCAGCCGAGTGGCTCGCGAGGCAGACGGGTGGGAACTGCAATGTGGTCGAACTCCAGGGCACAATCGGTTCAGCCCCCGCAGTTGACCGAAAGAACGGTTTTATGGACGCGATAGCGAAATACCCGGGCATTAAGGTGATTGCCAGTCAATGTGGCGATTTCAGAAGAGATGGCGGAAGAGCTGTGATGGAGGCGCTAATCGAGCGCGAAGGCAAGAACATCCAGGCCGTGTATGCCCATAATGATGAAATGGCTATTGGAGCCATCGAGGCACTCGATCGGGCCGGCATGGAGCCGGGCAAGAGTGTCATCGTTGTTTCCATAGACGCGGTGAGGGCGGCCTTTGATGAAATGGTCGCGGGTAAGCTAAACGCCAGCGTCGAGTGCACGCCTCTGCTCGGGGCAGGACTGCTCGATGCCTGTGAAAAGGCCATCAAGGGGGAGAAATTGCCGGAGTTTATCCCGAGCAAAGAGCGCGTATTCGATCAGAGTAACGCGAAAGAGTACATCAGTACCAGAACCTATTGACAACATCCGTCGAGAATGAAAACTTATGCAAAAAGTGTATCTGATAGGGGCAGGCCCTGGTGACCCGGGGCTGCTGACAGTAAAAGGCCTCGAGTGCGTCCGCAAAGCGGACGTGATCGTATACGATCGCCTGGTACACCCGTCCATTCTGGCCGAAGCGAGACCCGACGCCGAACTCATCTACGTCGGCAAGGCATCCAGCGCGCACACGATGAAGCAGGAGGATATCAACGCCCTGCTTGTCGAGAAGGCTCTGGAGGGCAAGACGGTCGTTCGCCTCAAGGGAGGGGACCCGTTCGTCTTTGGACGAGGAGGAGAGGAGGCCGAGACGCTTCGTGAAGCCGGGATTCCGTTCGAGATCGTGCCGGGCATCACATCGGCAATAGCCGTCCCCGCTTACGCCGGCATCCCGGTTACCCACAGGGGGCTGTGCTGCACGCTGGGGATTATCACGGGCCACGAGGACCCCGCCAAAACTGAGTCGTCCATCAAGTGGGATAGGATCTCGACGGGCATCGACACGCTGGTCTTCTTGATGGGCGTGGAGAACCTGCCAAATATCGTAAAGAATCTTATGGATAACGGCCGTGATCCGTCCACGCCGGTCGCCCTGATCAGATGGGGCACGCGGGCCGAGCAGGAGACGCTGACCGGCATGCTTTCGGACATAGTGGGGAAGGTCAAAGCCGCCGGTTTCAAGGCTCCGGCAATAACCATAGTCGGCGATGTGGTGAAGATGCGCGAGAAGCTGCGGTGGTTCGATAACAGGCCGCTTTTCGGCAAACGTGTGCTCGTCACGCGCAGCCGCGATCGGGCCGGCGCGCTTTCAGACCTCCTGCGCGAAAATGGCGCGGAGCCTATCGAGTTCCCCGTAATCAAGATCAATCCTATAGAAGATCGTCCGGAAAATCTGTTCCCCGACGCAGGCAGCTACGATTGGCTGCTCTTCACGAGCGCGAACGGCGTCCGCGCGACCATCGACCTCCTGCTGAATGCAGGCCGGGACGTAAGATCGCTGGCCGGACCGAAGATCGGGGCCATTGGGCCGAAGACCGCCGAGGAGATCACAAAGCTCGGCCTGCGGGTGGATTTCATGCCGACCGAGTTCGTGGCGGAGGCGGTTGTCGATCAGTTCCCCGAGGACCCGGCGGGCAGGCGCATTGTGATCCTGCGAGCCGCCGAAGCCCGCGAGGTGCTGCCTGAGAAGCTCGTCGAGCGCGGGGCGATAGTCGACGTCGTGCCGGTCTACCGCACCATCCTCGAACACTCCGACGCGGCCCGTATGCGGGAAATGCTCTCAAAAGGCGAGATAGACATCATCACATTCACCAGCTCATCGACCGTCACCAATTTCATCGAGCTGATCGGCGAAGAAGTCGCGAAACAACTCCCGCCGTCCGTCCAAATCGCTTGCATCGGCCCGATTACGGCAAAGACAGCCGAGGATAATGGGCTGAGGCCGGGGATCGTGGCAGAGGAGTATACCACAGAAGGGTTGGTGAAGGCGATATTGGAGACCGAGTTAAAGGTTGAATGTTGAAAGCTGAAGGTCGCGATGCTTCGGGACACGCTTTTCGTCCCGAAGCATCATTACAAGGATTAGTACCACCATTTCGCATGGCATGGTGGCGCAGCCTGCAGACTAGCACGGTATGCCCTCGTACTGCCGTCGCATAAGGCGAAATTCCTGAAGCCGTTATGGTAATTCTGGCTGCTGCTGTAGTCCTCGAATAGCAGCACCCGACTTGGGCTTATGATATCGGAAGTATGCACTGCTCCCCGATGCGGAGCCGGAGCCGAGTCGTTGAGGGCGATGTACCCATTGTACTCGTAATTGGTTAGTGGTCCGAGATCATCCATCTTCTTGGGCCGGTCCGGGCAAAAAGGCAGATAAGCGGAACGCAGATATGGGGCCAGAAGCCCAACTACCGGCGACCCGTCCCACTTGTTCGTCCCATCGTAAGCCGGCGACGCGTCGGGATGGGCAGGCGCACGCGGCCTCACATCGTATGGATAGGTATCGTTCCACTGATTGACATACAAGCCAATCGTCATGCCCATTTGCCTCAAGTTAGAAAGACATTTTGCCTGCCGTGCCTTCCCTTGAGCACTTTCCAGAACTGGTAACAATATAGCTGCCAGTAATCCGATTATCCCTACAACGACCAACAGCTCAATAAGCGTAAACCCATTCCGTTCTGCCCTGCGCATCATCGCTTACCGGTGTCATGGCAACGCATATATCACCACGGATGCGGGTCCGCTATTGACCCCCATCAGGCCGTTCTTCATACCTGCTGCAACAGCAACATATTGCTTCCCGCCTATGGAGTAGGTAATGATGCCGCCTCCGACCGGGCCGCCGGCCTTGTTCTTGAAGAGGATCCTCCCATTCGCGGCGTTAAAAGCAAGCAAATTGCCCTCCAGATCTCCGGTAAGAAGCAACCCTCCGGCTGTGGGAGTGACAGCCGCCGCAAGCGGAAGTGCCGACCGGTATTTCCACCGAACGCGGCCCGTGTCGGCGTCTACCGAGGTCAGCCACCCCGACTGCTCGGATTTCGGGTCGTCATCTCCAAAGACATTGGAAGAACCGATGAATGGCGCGCCGACTTTGTGGTCTTCCAGTGTCTCAGGTCCGCCAAGCTTGACGGTGGTGGCCCAGTCCCGTGTGTTCACGAACAGCGCGTTCTGAAGTGGCGAATAGGCCGGGCCGTTCCAATTGACGCCGCCCTGGGTGCCGGGGGCAAAGCGGGTTCCCTCAGGAGTTATCGGCGCATCTTCGTTGATGTGCCTGGTGACGGGAACCTTGAAAAACAGCTTCTTGAGATGGCGGTCCAGCCCATAAAGATAGCCGTTCTTGCCGCCAACCGCAACCATCTTTCGCCCAGCTCTTGATGCGTACAGAATTGGGCTGGCCGCGATGTCCCAGTCATGCACGTCGTGCGCAACAAACTGGTGATAGCCCTTGAGCTTTCCAGTCTTGGCGTCAAGCATAATCACGGAGCAGGTGTAGAGGTTGTCGCCAGGCCGGTAGTCACCGGAGAAATCAGGGCCAGGATTGCCAGTAGGCACATACAAAGTCCTCGTAGCGGTATCGAACGCGTAAGACGAGTACATTCCTCCGCCCGCTTTGATCTTGCTCGGGTCTGACGGCCAGGTAGCGGCGGCTGGACCTTTGGATGGGACGACATCGAAACTCCACACGCGACTGCCATCCTTTGCGTTGAAGGCCATCATGCGACCGACGGTACCGATGTCGCTTCCCGATGTGCCTAAAAAGATTAGCCCTTTCCATGCGATGGGAGCTGCCGTGAAGTACTCTCCCTTAGCCATGCTGGCGGCCTGCACGTTGTAGATGACCTTGCCAGTCTTCGCGTCCAAAGCCATCAAGCGCGCATCCGGCGTTCCACGATAGAGCCATCCGTTCGCATACGCGACCCCCCTTACGGGTGTACCGAGCCCCATGCTCTTGGGTGTATATTTGTTGGACCAACGCAGCTTGCCGCTACGCGCGTCCATGGCATATGTCGCGGTGGCAGTAGTGACGTAGATAGTGTTTCCCACCATCACCGGTCCCGCCTGGAAACTGGTCGTCTCCGGCAGTTGATAGCGTCCTACTTGCCGCAGCGACTTCACGTTCCGCGTGGTAATTTGCCTCAGCGTGGAGAACCTGTTGGCTGAGTAATCGCCGTTGAATGTCAGCCATTCGGTGCCTACGGCACCAGCGCTGGTAAGCATGGCCAATGCAAGCCCAATGGTAAGTATCGAGACTATTGCCGATCCCCGGTAACTCCAGCAACTAATGATGTGTTTGCGCAGCTTCGCATTTGTGTGGCACAGTGACATTGTCGGCCTCCTTTTCTGTCAGTAACCCGGGTGTCGTTCACGTAGACTCGATACTTTACCCTGCTGTTCTAAGCTCGAAACACGTGAGCTTGCAAAAGAGGGCGTCGCGGAGTTGCACAACAAAGTTGCTGCTGATCGGAGGGAAGATCCACGTGCCCGCCGAGAATGCATGCGCATCCGTGGCCGTGGACACGCGGTCTGCTCGGTCCAGCGCATGGATGTGCCGGACGGTCTCAGTTCTGGGACTAAGCTCCCGAAACACCGGGCGAAGGTGGATTCCCGCCATCGCGGGAACGACAGTCCTTCCCTTCCGGGCTCTCCGCTCTCAGCTCCCAGTTCTCCACTATCCCTTCACCCTCTCAAACGCATCATAAGCCCGCCGCACAGTCAGATTGATATCCTCCTCCGTGTGGGCGGTCGAGAGGAAGCCGGCTT
>Ga0209777_10001670_pt1 | contig 31231 bp, 19 predicted proteins | sample FrelakmetHBP12HB_FD_187147 | JGI IMG/M metagenome (GOLD analysis project Ga0209777, IMG submission 187147) | Freshwater lake sediment microbial communities from the University of Notre Dame, USA, for methane emissions studies -HBP12 HB (SPAdes)... | ecosystem: Environmental > Aquatic >... | reverse complement strand
CGACTTCGATCGGGTCACCCAGCGCCGTTCCCGTGCCATGGGCCTCCACGTAGGTGATGGAATCGGCTGGCACATCGGCCAGCGCCAGCGCCTCCGCGATGGCCGCCGATTGTCCGACGACGCTCGGGGCCGTAAAGCCGGCCTTGGTGGAGCCATCGTTGTTAATTGCCGAACTCTTGATCACCGAGTGGACACAATCCCCGTCGGCCAGTGCATCGGCGAGGCGCTTGAGGAGAATCAGGCCGACTCCGCCACCAAACAGTGTTCCGGCGGCGTCCGCGTCGAACGGCCGGCAATGGCCGTCAGGAGAGAGGATCATTCCTTTTTGATAAACGTACCCACGCTCCTGGGGTATGTTGAGATTGACCCCTCCGGCCAGCGCCATGTCACTTTCGCGGCTCAGCAGGCTTTGACAGGCAAGATGAACTGCTACCAGAGAGGTGGAACAGGCGGTTTGAACCGTGATGCTCGGTCCCCTAAGGTTCAGCTTGAACGAAACCATGGTGCTCAACGCGTCGCTCGCCGTAAAGACCGCGAGCGACGACAGTGGACCAGCCAGGGTTCGCATCAGCTCCTGATTGGGTAGGAGGTTCTCTATGAAATACGAATTGGGCGCCGCCCCGGCAAATACGGCGATCGCGCCACCGTAGTCTGAAAGGTTATAGCCTGCGTGTTCAACGGTTGACCAGGCACATTCCAGCAGCAACCGCAACTGCGGATCCATGATCTCGGCGTCGCGCGGCGTGAAGCCGAAAAATCCGTTGTCGAAGGACTCGACTCCATGCACGCCGGCGACCGCCTTCACATAGTCGCTGTCGGCTACGACCTGCGGGTCAACCCCGTGACGCAATAGCTCGTCATCCGCGATGACCCGAATACCCTCTCGCCCTTGACAGAGATTGCTCCAGAACTGCTCCAGTCCAGCAGCACCCGGAAATCGCCCGCTCATGCCGATGACGGCAATGTCGCTCGAAGAAACGTCCCGCTCCGAGACCATAAAGTGAATTCCTTTCAACTGTCGCCGCCAGCCTCCAAAACCCGGCGGCGTTGGGCGCGCAGGCCGAGTCCGTGACGCGCATCGCGACGAACCTCTGACGTACCTCTCTCCGACGCTGCCGTTCCGTTGCCCACCAGATGTTTCTTCAGGGAAGCGACCGTAGGGTCTGCATAAAACCATGCCACCGGCAATGAGACATTCATGGCCTGCCGAATCTTGCCAACCACCTGAACAGCCAGTAGAGAATCGCCGCCCAATTCGAAGAAATTGTCACGCACGCCGATCCCGTCGATGCCCAGAGCTTGCTGCCAGATGCTGGTCAGCGTCCGTTCCGTTTCGTCTTGGGGCGCAACGTAAGGCGTATTGAGGTCGGGCCGCGGATGCCCTGTGGCGCTAACTTTAGCCAGTGTCGGGGCGGCTTCATCAATAACCGGCGCAACGAAATTCCAGCTCGACTGCATTTCCGCAAACTCGCGGGTGGACACGAGAACCTGCGGTATGGCGCACCTCAGCAGGCGTGCGAAAGCGTCCTGCCCTTCACGCGGCGTAATGCCCGATTGTAGATCAATGGTTCGCTGTTGCCGCCAACGCTCCGGCACGTTCGTATTGACTGCCATTCCGACATCGCTCCACATATCCCAGTTGACTGAGATGGTCATCGTTCCGGTGCTCGCCTTGTAGGCGTGAGCAAACGCATCGAGAAACGCGTTCGCAGCGCAATAGTCCACTTGCCCGAAGCCGCCGACCACAGCGTTCACCGATGAGCAAAGGACCAGGAAGTCCGGATGTTGCTCCGAAAGAACCTCGGCTAACACGCGGGTGCCGTGTACTTTTGCCCGCAGCACGGCAATTGCCTCTTCGCGGGACTTGAGTTGAATAGCCCCGCCGCCGGGTACACCGGCCGCATGGATCACACCATCGATTGGCCCAAATCTTTCGGTTGCGCTGCTCACCGCTGCCTGCATCTGCTCGCGGGCCGCGACGTCGGCGCTGCACACGAATACCTCAGCGCCGTGCAATTCGATCTGCTGGAGCCTGGCAATCTTCTGCGACGTCGAGTCATCTGTAGCATGTCCTGAAAGCCAGGTTGTCCACGCGTCCTTTGCTGGAAGAGGCGTCCGGGCAAGGAGGATCAGCTTTGCCTGAACCGTTTTCCCGAGATAATCGGCCAACTCGAGGCCCACTCCTCCCAGACCACCGGTGATGAGATAGACCCCTCCTTGCTTCAGGATTGGCGGCGGTTCGGGCGATGCGGGCAGCCTGACCGGATCATGAGTCTTGGTCCAGCGGTATTTCCCCCGGTAGGCAACCAACGGGTCGGTGCTTTTCAACGACATTTCAGCGACTAGCTGGTCAAGCAAGCGGGTCTCGCTCCCCGGGCCGGAGAAGGAAAGATCCAGGTCGACACACGCACAGGTGATGTTGTCGAATTCTTGTGGAATGACAATGCACGGCCCCATCGCTAATGCATTCTCGGGACGTGCTACGCCTTCGTCGACGACTTCCACGGTTCCGTCCACAAGGACCTTGATGTCCACGGGAGTGCCGATATCCACTGCGCCGAATGCTTGGGCGAGAAAGACAAGGGAAAAGAATTCCAGCTCCAGAGCCAGATCTTCGGCGTCTTGACGTGCGTTGCCAGGAGCGTCCTGCCCCAATCCCCAGAGATGAACGACGAGATCCGGAGCTTTGTTTTCCCGTTTCAGGTCATCGAGCAAACGCGAGTAGTCCGCGGGTTCTGCTGGATCGATTCCAAAGCTACCAGGGCCAATAGGGTGGAAGCCCTGGGCCGGGAACACCTCAAACACGTGGTGGCCCATTCTCCTGATGCGATTGGTCAGCTTTTCGTGGAATGGATGGTCTCTTCGAAAGACCATGCATACTTTGGGGCGGTCGGACGCTTTGAGCGAATCAGCGGCCACAGGCAAGGAGGATCTCCACCCCGGCGCGTAAAACCATTCATGAATCGGCCTCTTCCCCTGCGGGCTTCTTTGCGGGGTTTTCGCCAATGCGCCGGCGTCCACCGTGTAGCGCTGCCGCTCGAAGGGGTAGGTTGGGAGTGGGATACGCCGCGGACGACGCTCCCCGTGGAAACGCGTCCAGTCGATGCTCTTACCATTGCACCACAAGAGTCCGAGCGTACCGAGTATTACCCGGCTGTCACTCTGCTTGTCAGCCGCTCCGGGAAGGGAGTGCAACACCACCGGATTGCGGCCTTCGAAGCTGTGTTGTTTGACCAAGGACTTGAGGGTCTGTCCGGGACCGACCTCAAGGAAATCCGGTTTAATCAGGCGCGTTATCTCCTGGATGCCGTCGGAAAAGCGGACCGGGTGCCGGAGGTGTTTAGCGTAGTAGGTGGGATCCATGGCTTCTGCGTCCGACAGCCATGTGCCCGTCAGGTTAGAAACATAGGGGATGCGGGGAGGCCGCAGCTTTACTTCAGCCACTGTGGCCCTGAACTCCCCCAATATGGCATCCATCATCGACGAGTGAAATGCGTGCGAGGTGTGTAACAGCCTGGGCGATTGGCCTTGTTCAACCAAGGCGGCCTCGAACTTCTTGATTTCATCCGTCGGACCGGACACAACCGACAACTCCGGCGCGTTCACGGCAGCAATACTTAGCTTCCCGCTCCATTCGGGACTGCTGAGCCAAGTCTCGACCTGTTCATGGGACGCCGGCAGAGCCAGCATCGACCCCTGTGGCAGGCCCTGCATCAGGTGTCCGCGCTTTGCAACCAGCTTCAGTGCATCCTGCAGGGACATGACGCCGGCAAGGCACGCCGCGACGTATTCGCCGATGCTGTGGCCGATCATCACATATGGTTCGACACCCCAAATCATCCAGAGGCGCGCCAACGCATATTCGATGATGAATAGCAATGGTTGGGCGAAAGCAGTCTGATTGATCGTGGAAGAATCGGCCTGGCCCGAGCCGACCCAGAGAATTCCACGCAAATCCCGTTCGACGTGAGGCCGGATCTCCTCCAAGCACTCGTCCACAACATTCTTGAATAGGGGTTCCTTGCGGTAGAGGTCCGCTCCCATGCCGGCGTATTGGGACCCCTGACCGGTAAACATGAATACCACCTTCGAAGGAACCGGCTCGCTGCGAGACGGAGCCGAGCGCGCCGCGGGATCGAGCATGCGCAGCGCCTCGTCGCGATCCTCGCATACGAACGCTTGACGCAATTCGAGTGCGCGACGTCCGGTCTGTAGAGTGAAAGCAGCATCAGCGAGGTCGAGCGCGGGACTCGCGCGCAGATGCTCGCGGAAGTTGGACACGATGCTGTCCAACGCAGATGGCCTCCCGGCGGAGAAGACCAAGAGCTTTGGCAATTGCGAAGGCTCTGATGCCTGGGCTTCCGGCGCCTCTTCAAGAATGACATGGGAATTCGTGCCCCCCACGCCAAATGAACTGACGCCGGCGCGGCGCGGCCCTTCGCTTTTCCACTCCGCCAGCTTCGTATTGACGTAGAAGGGGCTACGCGCGAAATCGATGCTAGGGTTTGGAGCGCGGAAGTTAATGGCCGGTGGAATTTGATGGTGCTCGAGCGCCAGGACCGTCTTGATCAAACCGGCGATTCCAGCGGCAGCGTCGAGGTGGCCTATGTTCGATTTCACAGATCCTACCGCACAGAAGGCGGTTCGATTCGTAGTGGCGCGAAATGCCTTCGTGAGAGCCGTGATTTCTATGGGATCTCCCACCACGGTTCCCGTGCCGTGAGCTTCGACGTACGTAATCTGTCCGGCATCGCCTTGCCCAGCCGCCCGATGAGCCATGGCGATGACCTCGGCTTGCCCTTCGACGCTCGGAGCGCTGAATCCAACTTTTCCTGATCCGTCGTTGTTGATGGCGGTGCCCTTGATTACGGCACGGATATGGTCCCCATCGCGCACGGCGTCGGACAGCCGCTTCAAGACCACGATGCCGACCCCATTGCCAAATACCGTGCCGGATGCCTCGGCGTCGAACACCCGGCAATGACCGTCCCGCGATCCGATACCGCCTTCCTGATACAGGTAGCCGCTGTTCTGCGGCACCTGCACGCTCACTGCACCAGCAAGGGCCATGTCGCATTCGCCACCGAGGAGGCTCCGGCAAGCCATATGCACCGCAACCAACGAGGTTGAGCAAGCGGTCTGGACTGAGACGCTGGGGCCCCTCAGGTCGAGCTCATAGGACACCCGCGTCGCGAGATAATCCTTTTCCTCGTGGATCGTCAGCGGAAACCCATAACCCGTTAGGTTGTCGCTTTGCCCGGCAAGGACCTGGAACATGTAGAGGTTCGGACTCGCCCCGGCATAGACGCCGACGTTTCCGGCATACTGGTCCGGGGTGTAGCCGGCATCCTCCAGCGCTGCCCAGGCACATTCGAGGAAGATCCGTTGCTGAGGATCAATGAGCGTCGCTTCTCCCGGACTGTAACCAAAAAGACGGGCGTCGAAATAGTCGACCTTGTCCACGATCGATTTGGCCCGCACATAGGCAGGATTGGCAATCAACTCGCCAGGAACCCCTGCGGCGCGAAGCTCCTCGTCCGAGAAGAACGAGATGGATTCGACACCATCCCTGAGGTTGTTCCAGAACTGGCTGAGATCGTTTGCGCCAGGGAACCGTCCTGACATGCCTACGATAGCAATTGAATCGCCAGCTACCGGAGTACGAGCCGTTCTTGCGGGTGCCGGTGATTCCGACCCGCGCTCGTCGGCAGATAGATGTGTTGCCAGCTTGCTAATCGTGGGATGTTGATAGAGCTCGACAATGGAGACGTCTTGATTGAGCAAATTTCTCAGCTTCGTATGAACCCGTGCGACGAGGAGTGAGTGGCCGCCGAGATCGAAAAAATTTGTGTCCCAACCGACGGAAGCAACGCCAAGAACCTCCTTCCAGATGGCGGCAATGGCTTCTTCCAGCGGTGTGCCAGCCGATACTGGGGCCGCCGCAGTCAGATTCGCTTCCGCAGTTGGTTTGGCGAGGGCTTTGCGGTCGATCTTACCGTTTGGCGTGCGAGGAATGTTCTCGAGGTTGACGAAGGCCGCTGGGATCATGTACTCGGGTAGCTTGGATCGCAGTAGCTTCCGGAGTTGGTCGTGATCGATACTGCGCGTGTCCGGATGTTTCGTGACCAGGTAGGCCACCAGCCGTTTTTCCCCGGCGGCATCCTCCCAAACTGTCACCACGGACTCTTTGACTTGAGGATGCTGAGAGAGGAGGGCTTCGATCTCGCCTAACTCGATGCGAAAGCCGCGCAGCTTGACCTGATCGTCGAGGCGGCCAAGGTGCTCAAGCATGCCGTCATTGCGCCAGCGGGCACGGTCGCCGGTGCGGTAGAGCGTAGCCCCCGGGGTGAGGCTGAACGGGTCCGGGATGAAGCGCTCGGCGGTAAGCTCGGGCCGGTTCCAGTATCCGAGCGTAACCCCATCGCCTCCGATGCACAGCTCGCCCGGGATGCCGATGGGGCAGTGGTTGTTCTTCGCATCGAGGATGTAGACGGTGGTGTTGGCAATGGGCTTGCCGATGCTGATCCCGTTGGAGGTGTCGGTAATGCGCGTGCAGGTGGACCACACGGTGGTCTCGGTGGGGCCGTACATGTTCCACAGCTCGACACCGCGCGCGATCAACTGGTCGGCAAGATCCTTGGGCAGGGTTTCGCCACCGACCAGGGCCTTGAAGTCCTTGCCCCCCTTCCAGCCCGCCTCAAGCAGCAGCCGCCAGGTGACCGGAGTCGCCTGCATGATGGTGGCATGCGTCTGTTCAAGCAGCGTCCTTAGGGCACGGCCATCAATAGCCTCATCGCGGCTTGCGATCACGACTGTGGCCCCTAGGGCGAGCGGCAGTTGAAGCTCGAGCACAGCAATATCGAAAGAAAGCGTGGTGACGGCCACGAGCACGTCATCGGCCACAAGGCCGGGCTCGCGGGCCATGCTGGTGAGGAAATTGACAACCGCCCGATGCGGCACGACCACTCCCTTGGGCTTGCCGGTGGAGCCGGAGGTGTAGATCACATAGGCAGGATCTTCGGGCCGCACGCTATGGGCATCTACTGGCAGGCGCGTAGCAGGCGCGGCAGCGATGCTCCCGGCATCGGCATCGAGCAGCAATTGGCGCTCACGCGGCAGACCAAAGGCACTCGCCAGGGCGGTCGTGGACACGAGCAGGGCGAGTTGTGCGTCCTGCGCCATAAAGCGCAGGCGGTCCTGCGGGAACGCAGGATCGAGTGGCACATAGGCGGCACCCGCCTTAAGAATGCCGAGCACGGCAGCGAGCATCTCCACGTCCCGCTCCACGCATAGTCCCACCCGTTGGCCACCCCCCACTCCGCGTGCGCGCAGCGCCTGCGCCAGGCGGTGCGCACACGCCTCCAGCTCGCGATACGTGAGCGAGCGTGCTCCAGCTTTAACCGCCGTGCGCGCTGGCGCGCGCACGACCTGTGCCTCAAATAGCTCCTGTACGCACATCTCACGCGGATAGTCAGCAGCCGTGGCGTTCCACTCCGTCTGCAGCTGGCGTCGCCCAGCGTCGGTCCTGACGAAATCGTCATTCATCTCCGCCTCGTGGGCATCGCATATACCTCCGAACCGAATCTGCAAATGGCCCAGCATGAGCGCCACGGCAGAGTCCGAGAGCAGGAAGCGCACATTTATAGTCTTTAAGCAGGAAACGGTTCACCGCTCGCCCCCGTAGAATTCAGGAATTGCTGGCAACTCAGTCAATGCTTTGGCAATCGCTTCTTCCGGGTACCCGCAGTCCTCGAGCGCGCCCTCATTGTATGCCTGGTAGGCGCTCATATCAAAGTGACCGTGACCGGATAGGCAAAAAGCAATTACTTTTGCTTCGCCTGTCTCTTTACATTTTAATGCTTCGTCAATGGCTACACGTATAGCGTGGGCTGATTCTGGCGCGGGAAGAATCCCCTCGACGCGGGCAAATTGTACAGCCGCGTTGAAGACAGACACTTGATGCACAGCGCGCGCTTCGATATACCCATTGGCAACAAGGGCACTCACGGAGGGAGACAGGCCGTGGTAGCGCAGTCCACCGGCGTGAATACCAGGGGGTATGAAACTATGGCCCAAGGTGTACATCTTCATAATAGGCCCCATGCCCCCTGTGTCCTCATAGTCGAACGTATACCGTCCTTTGGTCATTGTGGGGCAAGCAGCGGGTTCAACGGCAATAAATCTGGTTTGCCTGCCCTGTGTCAAAGTCTGATGCAGGAACGGGTAACTAAAACCACCAAGATTAGAACCGGACCCCACGCAGGCGATAATAATATCCGGATATTCATCGGCCATCTCCATTTGCTTTAACGCCTCCAGGCCGATGACCGACTGGTGTATCGTAACGAAGTTATGTTCCCCTCCTCCGACGGCGATTCTCGCGCTTCCTCCCGACAAAAAGGCGGCTTCAATTGCTTCTGAACCCGCAATCCCCAATGAACCTGGACAATCCGGATCAGTTTTCAGTACGGAGCGACCGTACGACGTTCGATCCGATGGGCTGGCGTATACCTCCGCACCATAAGTTTGCATGAGAATGCGTCGGTAGGGTTTTTGATGGTAAGAAACCTTGACCATGTATACTTGACATGCCAGATTGAAGAAATGACATGCCATTGCTAGAGCCGCTCCCCATTGGCCGGCACCCGTCTCGGCGGTTAGGGCCTTGGTCCCCGCCTCTTTGTTGTAAAATGCCTGTGCCACCGCCGTATTGGCTTTATGCGACCCGACTGGGCTTACGCCTTCGTATTTGTAATAAATATGAGCCGGGGTGTCGAGCATTCTTTCCAGCCGATGTGCCCGGAACATCGGCGTTGGCCGCCATAGTTTGTATATGTCGCGAATCGGCGCTGGAATTTCTATCCACCGTTCGGTACTGACGTCCTGACTATGAAGGGACATCGGCAAAAATGGACTGGGAGAATTGGGATTCACAGGTTTTTTGGTTGCTGGATGCAACACCGGCGCCAGGTGGACCGGCATATCTGCGTTGATGTTGTACCAGGCTTTGGGGATATTGCTTTCATCAAGCATAAACTTGAATTGTTTACTCATAGGATCCTCTTTTAAACGGGGCTATATCAGGGAGGGATTCGACTCCAGAGGCGACCAACGCCAGGACGCGCTCTGAGGCGACAGCGCAAGCGCGCTCGATAACCTGTTGCGCCGCCGGAGGAAAAGGCGATAGGAGATATTCTCCAACCGGTATATTCCGTTGTGGTCGGCCTACCCCAATTTTGACTCTACGAAGCGCCTCCGTCTGAAAACACTCTATTATGGAGTCGACCCCCCTGTGTCCACCGGAGCCGCCGTTCAACCGCTGGCGAACGGTGCCAAGCGGAAGGTCCATATCGTCATGCACCAGAATGAGCCCACTCGGTCTGAGCCCGAACCGCTGACCTAGGCGAGACAGAACCAAACCCGTGTGATTGATATTCGTGACGGGTTTGACGAGATAGAGGGTTTGACCATGCCACTCGACGTGGCTGACCATTGCCTCGTCTTCCTGAGCCCACTCTCCTCCCAAAGACCGGGCAAGCACATCCACAGCACGCTGTCCAACGTTGTGCGGCGTGCCTTCATACGCCCTGCCCGCGTTCCCCAGGCCAACTACGGCTTGGACTGTACAGTTGGAGTCTGTGGTCAGCACTCCTGATAAAGAACCGGAGTTTCCTTCAATATCTGACTCGCGGGTATCATGCCTCGTTGAATCATCCAGGGAAGGAATACGGTTGTCCTTCGAGGCCACCAGATACCGCCCATCCCCCCAACCCCTTGCCAACATTTTGCAATGGTCGCATCTTATCGTCTCGTAGAAGGTGCATTCGACAAGTTCACACCTGACCTCACGGCCGGCCAGCGCCAGGAAGACCCGCTCCAGTCGCTGCCCGAACCGTCCCTTCAGCAGAATCACATCTCCTTCGCCAAGATCTGAAGGCAGGGATTCCAGGCTCCGCCGCCACAGTCCGGCCTTACGAATACGGTCTCGCGGCATGCCTGCCTGTACCGCGCCGGTGACGTAAGCCTGTGTTTCTATACTCTTACCGATAACAAATGCCAAATCCGCCACAGCCGCAATGCGGGCCCCGTACTGCCGGTAGACCGGCTTCTTCGAACCTACCGGTTCCGTGAGGGCACCCATCACGACGATCTTTCTCCGGGCGGGAACCTCCGCCAGTACATCAAGAGCGACATCCACGGATTCGGGGGTAGACTTAAACTCATCCCGCAACACATAGGCTCCATTGGAAAGTTTCACAGGCTGCAGCCTCTGGGGTGCCGGCAGCAGCTTTGCCAGAGCAGAAAGTGAATCTGCCAGAGAACATCCAAGCTCCCGGGCAACTGCCACAGCTGCCAGAGCCGAATAAACAAAGGTTCTGCCAATGAGTTTTGTGTGCACCTCCCGGCTGAACTCTTCTATAACAAGGCTGAATGATGTCCCCTGCGGCCAATTTATCTTGACATCCCTGGCTTGGATATCACAATGGGCACTAAAGCCGTAGGTTATGATGCGGGCCTTCGTCCGACTCTTCATCCAGAGTACGTTCTCGTCGTCTCCGTTCAGAACGGCCAAACCTTCCGGTTTCAGGCTCAGGAGCATTTCGGACTTTTCTTCGCGGATATCTTCCAGACTTCCTATTGAGCGGTTGTGCTCGTTGGCAACTGAAGTGACCACAACCACATCCGGACGCAATAGTTCAGCATAGCCGCGCATCACGCCTCTCGCGGCAATACCCGCTTCTATCACTGCCAGCTTTCTCCAGGGAGGGATGCGGAGAACTTCCAGGGCAAGAAAAGAACCCTCATTGCCGACGGCTTGTCGACTATCCTTCATCCCCAAAGCTGCTGCAACGGCTCTGGTAGCGGTCGTTTTACCAAGAGACCCGATCACCACCGTCAGTTCACAGCGTCTTAAAAAGAATCTTCGATAATAGGCAGCAAGAACCCTCAAAACCGGCCAAAGGCGCTGGATTATGCTCTTAACCAGGTCGACTCTGCCGCCCGGAGTTGAGAGACGGGCGCGCTGGCGAGATAAATAGCGCAACAATGGGCGAAGGGACCGATCCATAACCTCTATAGACCTCCAAACGGGGCGCTGCAACGCAACCGATCACCATCTGCAGGTAACTTCACATGCAAGCGGTCCAGCTGCAGGAGGAACTCGACGGCCGACAAGCCGGGCAAAGTTCCACCTCCGTACGATCGGCGTCGAGTGCTATCACCGAGGACGCCGACGCCACCGATATCCGGCGGATTGCTTCAACGTATTGAGCGAATCCAGCCAGAGTCGGCGTCTCGAACACCCTAAAGAATGTTCAAAGACCGATGCCGAAATCAAGTCCCGGGCCGCTGGCAAACGTCGAGTCGAGAACGTCGGGGGAGCACAATGGCTTCCTGCACTGCGGGCGGCGAATCTTGGCTTTCGGGGTTTGCGCATGAAGAGCTGCGCAGATAGGCTGGCCCGTCAGGTATCTTGCCAAAGCCCAAACGACCTGCCTCATCGCGCCCCCCGTCCAAGCAAGATGACCTTCATCGAATACAGCAGAATCAACAGGTCAAGACTCAGCGACATGTGCTTGATGTAATAGAGGTCATACTTGAGTTTTTCTCTAGACTCCTCGACAGATGCCCCATACTGGTAACGGACTTGGGCCCAGCCCGTGATGCCGGGCCGAATTACATGGCGCAGGTTGTAGTAAGGGATCTCGCGAATGAGCCACTCGACAAACTCCGGCCGTTCAGGGCGCGGGCCCACAAAGCCCATTTCCCCGCGCAGCACATTCCATAATTGCGGAGTCTCGTCCAGGCGCGTGCGGCGCAGCCATTTGCCGACTCCCGTTATGCGCGGATCGTCGCTGGTCGCCCATTTCGGCCCGGTTTCGGTTTCCGCTGCAACTCGCATGGTGCGGAACTTGTAGCATGTAAAGGGGACGCCGTTGCGTCCCACACGTTTCTGCCGGTAAAAGACCGGGCCCTCGGAAGTGAGCCGAATCGCCAGGGCAATCAGGGGAAACAACGGCAGAAGAACCATGAGGGCCAGAAGCGACACCAGGAGGGAAACCAGGCGGCGCGCCAGCAGGAAAGCAGGGTTCTGGGCAAATCCCTCGGAGAAGATCAGGGCGCTCGGGTAGAGTCCTTCCACCTCAATCTTGCCTGAGACCTTCTCGACCATCGCGGTCGCTTCTTCCACTCGCATTCCACGCATGCGAAGTTCGAGCAATTCGCGCACCGGCGTTGTCCCGCGGCGGTCGCCCAAGGCCACGATGACCCGGCTCACCTTGGACTTGTTCAGATACTCGATCAGGTTCGCCCAGGGCGCGTCCCCAACCGCAGGTAATGAGTCCCCCTCGAGCGCGGCAACGGACGTAGGGGCGCTCCTCGCGGGCGCTCCGGAATAGGCAGGCAGTCGCTGCGGCGACCTTGCCCCTGTCGTACCCGAAACTGGGGCATTGCCGCTCGCGGGGTTAACTCCCGGGAGGGGGGGCGGTTCCACTACCTCCATGCCGAGTTCGGGCCGCGCCCGCAGCGTTTCCACCAGGCGGGTTGCCCGATCGCCGGAGCCGAGAACATAAACGCGTTCCCGCAAGCAAGACAGCCGAATCAGCAGATCGTAGAGCCCACGCCAGGCGAACAAGGCTACCGTAAGGATGAACAATCCGAAGACGAACGTGTTGTTGCCCAGCATGAAAGAGGGGAACAGGTACCCAAGCCCCGCAAGCAGGAAGGAAATAATCCCTAGGACGACAAGCAAACGGAACCAAATTTCTTGCCGTGATTGGATTCTCTGCAAATCGTAGAGGTCAAAATAGTACAGACAGAGAACAGTCAGGGCCGTGATGCCAAGGATCTTGTAGAAGCCATACTCGTAGCCTAGCACGAACGCGGAATCCTGCCCCAGCCTGATCAGCGCGGCGAGGAGGAAGGAACCACAGACAATCAGGCCCTCCCCGGCCACCAACACCAGGATGCGAGTTGGATAGTAGACATTAAAAAGACGAATCATGGGATGCTCAACACCCGCCGAAAGTCAATAGTCGAACGCTGGACCCTTCCAAAAGGCGGTCCGGAGTAGCGAAAACAGATCAAAGCAGAGGCGCGGGCGTGCCTTTGAAATCTCAAAATTGAAATCCAGATTTCATAGCGCCTCAACGACTCTGAAGTGAGGACATCCATCTCCTCGCACTTTCCGCGGGAGCGGCCCTCTCGCGCCGATCCAAGGTTCGGCGCGGGAAGCGGGAGTCCGCCTGCTGCCGGATCAGCGGACGGGCCGCACTCCGCACGGATCATCATTGTTTGTCCTTGCCGCCATAATAGCCGTAGTACTTATAGCTGTAACTCGCTCGAGGTTCGGCACGGTTAAGAACAGCCCCCAGCAAGCGTTTGCTGCTGAATTGCTGGCGCGCTTTTTGGACGGCGTCAAAAGGCTGCATGCCGGCCCCGACCACCAGAAGAATACCGTCACACATCTCGGCCATCACGCGGGGATCTGAGACGGCCATGGCAGGGGGCGAATCGACGATGACCCAGTCGAATAAGGGTGATAGGCGGCGCAATAATTCCTTCAGGCGTCCATTGGCAATAATCTCCGAGGGATTCGCGGCGTGTCTTCCGCCGGGGATAAAGAACAGGTTGTCGAGTGGCCCTCGCTGAATAGCCGAGAGCTCGTTGACCTCTCCGCTCAAGTATTCGGTAAGTCCGGGGGTCGCAGGGGTTCCCAGGATGAGGTGGAGGCGTGACCAGCGGAGATCGGCGTCGATCAACAGCACGCGCTCTCCGGGCTGCTGAACAAGTATTTGTGCCAGGTTGGCCGAGATGAAGGACTTGCCTTCGCCGGGTGCGGCGCTGGTGATGAGGACCGTTCGCAAGGGCTCCAATTCGCGGAAGGCATAAAGATGTGAGCGTAAGGTGCGAAACTCTTCGGTTCCGAAAGCGTAGGCTTCCTGGCCGAAGAAAAGCATAGTCTTGGGATCGGGGTGCCACGTCAGTTTCTTGACCTGGGTCTGGATCATCTCGAGCGTGAGCTGATCACTTCCCTCATCCAGGCCCGCGCCGGTCACAGGTAATTCAAGGTCGAAGGCGCCACTGGCCGCGGCCTCTGCGGGAGGCGAACTGATTTCGGAATCTGCGGCAGTTTTCAGGTCCATCGGCGCCCGGGGCCGGCTGGCTCGCTCCTGCTCGGCCTTTTTCAAGGCCTCATGAATTCGGCTCATCATTACCTCGAATAGCGAAAAGAGAAAATCGAGACTGGAAATTCGAATATCGAAATTCGGATGCTGTGCATCCGATCTCGAGCTTCGGCTCTAGCACTTACCACCAACCGCCTAAAATCTAAGAACTGACCACTGACGGCTGTCCTTATTGCGGCCGGCGCAGCTTATCCATAAGAGTCGCCAGCATCTGGACCGCTTCCATCAGACGCGCATTTTCATCGCCTGCGGCAGGTACGGACGCGGGAAGCGCGTCCACCACATCGAGTTGAAACTCGCGCGCAACTTCCTGGACCGTCTCTACCGGAATCGGCCTTTTCTGCTGGGCAAAAGCGCTGATCAGCGAGTGCTCGCACAGCGTGTTGATCAACCGAGGGATGCCGCGGGCAAAGGTATGGACGGCGTCAACCGCTTCCGGTGTGAAAATGGGCTTGCTATCGGCACCCGCTACGTGCAGGCGGCTGGTCACATAATGCTGGGTCTCTTCCGGTGCGAGCGGCTGGGTTTTACACCGCAGCACGATCCGCTGGCGGAGCTGGCGGAGTTCGGGCCGGTTGAGCTTGGCCTCCAGTTCCGGCTGGCCCGACAGCACAATCTGCAGGAGCTTCTCCGTCGAGGTCTCGAGATTGGTCAGAAGGCGGATTTCTTCAAGAACTTCGGCTGACAGATTCTGGGCCTCATCCACAATCAATACGGCCGTCCCGCCCACCCGGTAACGCTCCAGCAGCCACTTGTTCAGGCGCATGAGCAGTTGGCCTTTATGCTGCGAATCAGCACTCAAACCGAAATCCGCCATCATGTACTCGAGGAACTGGGAAGGGTCAAGGCGCGGGTTGAAGACAAACGAAGTGGCAACACGATAGCGTTGGAGCCAGCCGAGTAATTTGTTGAGGAGTGTCGTCTTGCCCGTGCCCACCTCGCCCGTCAGCATGACGAAACCTCGCCGACATTGAATTCCATAAGTCAGGCACGCCAGCGCTTCCTGGGTCTGCCGGGTGACGTAAAGGTAGCGGGGGTCCGGATTCACATTGAACGGATTCTCTTTCAATCCGAAGTACTTTTTGTACATCAGTCTCCCTACCGTTCCCTTCAGCAAGTAGCGCCGGGCAGAACTCCTCCCCGTCGGCTGACGGGAGGCCCGGCAGGTGCCGCCCCTTCTCTCCCGGGACTGCGGGATCAGGGCAAGCCTTAAAGGGCGGCGCTACGCGTGAGCGGTTTTAACCAGTCCAGCCTTTTTCCGGCTTCCCCGGGGCTTGCTGGCGCTCTTGGCCTTTTCAATGTCAGGTATCCTCGCCAGCGTGGGCAAGTCCAGGAAATGTTGAATATCATTCTCGCTCCGCAAAGATTTATCGCGAAGCTCCATAAGCAAAATGAGGCCGACTCCCAAAGCCAACCCGAACCCGAGTCCACCCCCCGCGAACACCGGCCGGTTGGGGAACGATGGTTTCTCGGGCAGGTTGGGCGGGTCCATGATGCTGAATTGCTCGCCCTGCTGCTGGCGCTCCAGGCTGGTTGCCATCTCGGACTGGCCCTTCTTGGCGAGCAGATCGTTGTAGAACAGCAGCGCGGTCTGGTAATCCCTAGTGAGTTCCTTGTATTGCTGACCCACCGCCGGGCTCATCGAGACGCGCGATTGATAAGTGGCGAGTTGCTGCTTCAGCCGCGCTTGTTCGCGAGTCGCTTCCTGGATCAGAGTTTTGGTTTGGTGAATCTGAAGGCGAGTTTGCTGGATCTCCGGCGGTTCCTTTCGCTCGGCCGAGCCGGTGGTTGGGGCCGGTTTGTCTTTGGCCTGCTTGGCATTTTCGTCAATCTTCTTTTTCAGCTCCTCGATGCTTGCCTTCATTTTGACGACATCCGGATAGTCCGGCGTGTATGTGGCCTGGAGGAGGGCCAGTTGCGTCTGTGCGGCGCTGAGCTGCTGTTCGAGTGGATCTTGGCGCGGTCCGTTGGCTACGCCGCCAGTCGATTGTGGGGCCTGCCAGGCGCCAAGCTGTTGGGCCAATATTGATTCCTGGTAGGTCAAGTCCTGCTGGGCGCGGCTGACCTGACCGGTTACGGCATCGAGTTGGCTGGTAAGGCTGGTTACCATGCTGATGTCCGTCTGTTCGTTCCCCGGAAGGGCGCCCATATACTTCCGCTGGAATTCCGCCAGCTTGGCATCCTGCTCGTCAAGGCCACGTTTGGCTTGGTCCAGTTGACCCTTCAAGAAGTCCGTGGTTCCTTCGGCTCGCTGCTCGCGAAGGCGGAGGTTCTCTTCGGTGAACATCGACAAGATTTCTCCGCACACCTGCTGTGCCAAACGGGGGTCATCGGCCGTGAAACTGATCGAGAAACCAGGAAGTTCCCCCTCTTTGGTCGTCACCATGGACTGGATGGGAACCACCAAAATGGACTTTCGCAAGCGGTCGACTTGGTCCTCCATCGCAACCTTGTTTTTGTCCTTCTTGAACAAGCCGAACTTGTCGATGATAGGCTGCAGGCGAGTCCGGCTAAGGATTTGCTCTTGCATGGTACCCAATCGCTGGCCGATGTCCTCCGTCACCACGGACTTAACGTAGCTATCCGGCACCTTCTGCTGCTCCACCAACACCAGCGTGCGCGAAGTGTATTGGTTTGGCAAGGCCAGAGATATTAGGTAGGTACCACCACAGAACACCACCGTGGGAATCAGGAGCATCCACCACCGGCGGCGCAGGATGTCGAGATAATCGTCGAAGCTTAATTGTCGGTGTCCAAGCATACAACCCTCGATTATGAGGTCTCCGCCTCATCCAGTCCCATTTGCCTGAGTTTGTAAAGCAATGCTTTGTAGCTAATCTGGAGTTGCTGCGCAGCCCGCTTACGGTTCCAGTGGGTCTGGCCGAGGACCTTTAAGATCAACTCCTTTTCGGCTAGTCGTGAGGCTTCGCGGGCCGTTTGCTTTAAGGAGAGCTTTTCCCCGCGTTCGCCGAGGTGGTTCTTTGCAGGCAACAAATGCCCCAAGTCCAGCTCGGCCGAGTCGCTGCCGAGTGCGACAATTCTCTTGACAGTGTTTTCCAGTTCCCGAAGGTTACCTGGCCAAGAGTAGTCTTGGAGGGCTTGACGAGTCTCTGCATCGAGATGCGGCTTCGGCCGGCCGAGAAGTATGGAGTCCTTGAGCAGAAAGAATTCCACCAACGCGGGGATATCCTCCTTGCGCTCTCGCAAGGGTGGGAGCCGCAGGCAAAACCCGTTGAGCCGGTAAAACAGATCTTTCCGCAAGGTCCCGCGATCCAGCGCTTGTTCCATTTCCTCAGGGGTCAAGCTGGTGGAGGATATAATGCGGGCAGTCAAAGGATGATCGACCAAAACCGGTTCCCCGTCCGGGATCGCCTGCAACATACTGGACTGGCACGCCACCGGTAGCTCTGCAATATCATCTAGAAACAGGGTGCCGATGGGGTGCGTCTCGCTCGAGCAGTCGCGCCGCAGTACCTCTAGCCTCTCGGGGGCTAAAGTTCCGCAGGCAACCTTGGTGAAAACCTGGGGGCTCCGCGGCGAGCAGCGGTGAATGTGCAACGCGACCGCCTCTTTGCCGACGCCACTCTCCCCCATGAGAAGGACAGGCAAATCTGTCGTCGCAACGTTGGCGATGAATCGTTCCACCATCCGCATCGCCGGGCTTGCGGATTCTGACATATACTGGTGGTCGGTTTTGGCCGACTTCAGCGAATCCCCGATGTCAAGAACCTTTGTGCTCGTAATGTTCACCCCCCTCACGTGAGGCGGTAAATTCCTAGATGGTCGCGGTACATCCAATGGGGAATGAGCAAGGCGGTTGCCACCCAGCCTGGGTTGTCGATAAGTCCATTTATTGCAATGTGATATCTGTGTAAGGCAGCGGAAATAGGCCCCATTAGACAGCCATCGAACCCTAATACGCTTCCACTAAGTGGAAAAACTTTTCCCTTTCTGGTGAAAAACTGGAGAACAAAGGATACCTAGGAAGACGGTTGAGCGTGGAGGCGCGGAGGCGCAGAGATGCGGGTTGCGGGTGTAAGGTTCCGGGCGCCAAGTCGTTCAGATCTGCGACGTTCCGACTCCTTCGAACCATCAGCTGACGGGAATAGCTGAAGAAGCTGAAAAGTTGAACCTCTGCGTCTCGGTGGGCTCTCTCTGTGCTAGAATCTGTGTTGAAGTCCTGTACCAATGGACAGTGTTGAGGCAAAGCCTACCGACCGTATCGCCCATCGAGAGGCCGTCCCGAATGGCGTCTTCTGGCTTAAGCTCGGGCTCCTGCTAATTCTGCTTGGCTTCCTTTACCACGATATCCTCGCTCAACTGGTTGGGGATTGGTGGAGGGATCCGAACTTCTCGCACGGGTTTCTGGTGCCAGTTTTCTCCGCGGTGATCGTTTGGCAGCGGCGGAAGCAAATCTCAGCTCTTCCCGTTGAACCTTCCTGGTTCGGTCTGGCCATTGTAGTGGGGGCACTGGGAATTCTCACGGTCGGCGAACTGGGAGCGGAGTTCTTTCTTTCGCGCACGTCGCTCCTTCTTCTTCTCGCCGGCCTACTGGTTTATTTCCTGGGTTGGAATCACTTCCGCGCGGTGCTGTTTCCCTGGGCTTTCCTCTTTTTCATGATCCCGATTCCCGCTATTATCTTCAACCAAATTGCCTTCCCACTTCAATTTCTGGCAGCGCGGCTCGCCAGTTCCCTCTTGGTCCTCTTTGGAGTGCCGGTCCTGCGAGAGGGCAACATCATCCAGTTGCCCACCGCAGCGCTCGAGGTTGCCCAGGCTTGCAGCGGAATTCGTTCTCTGATGTCTTTGGGTGCGCTTGCGGTCATTTACGGGTATTTTCTGGACAAGAATAATATCCGCCGCATCGTGCTGGCGCTTGCCGCAGTCCCAATCGCTGTGACGGCCAACGGCGTGCGTGTAATGGGAACGGGGCTACTGGGATACTACTGGGACCCGGACAAGGCGGAAGGTTTTTTCCATACCTTTTCCGGCTGGATCATCTTTATTATTTCCATCGCCCTGCTCATTGCGTTCCATACCGCGCTGAGCTGGATTTGGCGCAAGAAGTCATCAGTTGTTAGTTAGAGCGCGGACTGAGAACTGATGACTGATAACTGATAACTGATAACTGAAGACTCGTTCAAGGAGGGAGACAGAAATGAAAGGCCAGCGTGCCGGATGGCTGCGATTTCTGATCGTCGCCACGCTACTCGCCGGCGCTGCTTTATTTCTGCGTTCGCGCGGGCAGGCGGAGAACTTGCCTCCCAGGGAACCGCTCGCTTCCTTTCCGCTCCAGGTGGGAGCTTGGCGGGGGAGGGAAGTCGTGATTCCGCAGTATGCGCTTGACGTGCTTGGCGCAGGGGAGTTTCTTGAGCGTACCTACACTCATGCAGCCAATGAGCCGCCCGTTGACTTGTTCCTGGCCTACTTTCCATCCCAGCGCATGGGAAGCACTATTCACTCTCCCCAGAATTGCTTGCCCGGGTCGGGCTGGACACCCGTCGAATCCACACGGTCGATGCTGACCTCACCAGGGGGTGGCGAAGTTCTGGTCAACCGATATATCCTTTCCAAAGGTCTCGACAAGATGCTGGTCCTCTATTGGTACCAAGCGCATGGGCGGGTTGTGGCCAGTGAGTATTGGGCCAAGTTCTACCTCGTCGCCGATGCCATTCGGATAAATCGCAGCGACGGCGCCTTGGTCCGCGTCATGACACCTATAGTCCGGGATGAGGGTCTGGAGAGCGCGCAACAAAGAGGCGTGGCATTTATTCGGGACACCCTGCCTATCCTGAGCGGATACGTTCCCCAGTAGGGCCGAGGCGCCTGCCATGTGACGGACCGCCGCCACGCCTCAGCGGTGAGCATTCAGCGTCATCCCCCTGGAAGTAGCGGCGGTTCAGGAATCGTCATTACAGTTTCCCGCCCCTGCAGGCCATAGCGTGCCCTCGCCACCGCGGCTTCGGCGCGCCGGTGAACGTGGCGGCTTGGCGATGTGATCTCAGTCTCGGGTGGCGTAGCCCCCGCTTTCGGGGCGGCACTTCCGTAGGTGCACGCCATGGCGCGCCCCTGCGGAAGGCATGGAACTCAGCGGTGGTTGAAAAGAAAAACCCCGACGGGCTTTCCCGTCGGGGTTTAGCGGGGTGGTAATTCGCGGTTGCTTCGATGTTAGGTTAGGCCGCTCGGCGGCGACGAATAAACCCTGCCAGGCCGATTAGTCCTGTGCCCAACAGTGTCAGCGTGCCGGGCTCGGGAACCGTAGAACTGGAAGTGATCTTGACGACCATGTCGTTGTAATCTTTATCCGATGTGGCGCAACTGGTGGAGCTGTTGTAGCCGCTGCCGCCGCAAGAGAAGGGAAGATCCTCCATCCCTAGCCAATAGGTGCCGGAGTCGCCGCTAAAGACTGCAAAGTGCTGATCCCCGGTCCCCTGACTATTCTGGCTGGCGTTGGAATACCAAGTGTCGCCCACCGCGGTGTCGTCGATGTAGTAGTAGTAGCTGCCGACAGGCGCGAAAGTTGCAGAGGCACCCGCGGTCGCAGACCCGGCAAAGAGCTGATGACAGCCGTTGCTATCGCAATAGCCGAAAATGTTCTGGCCCGCGTTGCCGGCTATTTCAATTGTCATCGCTGCGGTGTCGCCACTGCCGGTGGGCGTAAAGGTGATGTTGCCGTCCGCTGATCCGTTGCTGTACCCCCAATAGGGCAAAGCTGACCCTGGATTGGGACTCATATTGCAGTTACCCGTCCCTGTGAGGCAGTAGCCGATGCCCTCATGGGGGCCATTGGCGGTGTCTGAAGACACGCCGTTCCAGTAAGGACCTGTTCCTGGGGTAGGAACCGAGGGCCCCCAAGTTTGCCATCCAGCCGAGGCACTGCCGTTAATCGAGTCGGCCAAACCGATGGCCGGCGCGAGCGCAACTAACAGCGCAAGACCTGCCAGGATCGTAAGAAGCTTCCTTGTCATGAGATTCATCCTCCACCCCGCTGCAGAATCCGCCTTCGTTCTGGCGGGTGATTGGGTTTAATTTCGCCTAGATACGAGCAATCAGTAGTCCAAATCCACCACTCCCCGCCAAATCTCAGAGCATAAACAACTTATGTGTTTTCATTGTATTAGAGAAAACAGAGAACTGCCGCTTTTTGTCCATTGGATTCGTGGCACCGGAATGTGCAAGGAAGTTCAATTAAATACCGATTTGGTTTCTTCTAAGACCGGAACCCCGGCGGGGTTTTCCGTCGGGGTTCAACGGGATGGCGGAGTTAAGTGATTGCGTGTCTTTTCAGACCGCCAGGCGGCAGCGGTGCCCGGGGCCTTGAGGCGTTCCTGGGGCAACGAATGAGCCCTTTTGAGTGCCGAAAGAGGGCTGTAAGACGATTGTCGACTGCCGACTGCGAGGGGCGTGCGATTGTAGGTTTCCGAGTCGCGCCTTTCCCCAGAGGGGGCAGCCACAAGCCTGCAAAAAGGGCTGCGCAAGATCGGCAATTCCCTGCAGATGCTTAACGGTGAGCGCCTGATGCTCCTGATCGTGCCCCGATTGGATTCGCCCGATACCCCTCGACCTTCATACTCGCTTCTGCTAGTCTGTGGAAGAGAAAAGAAGCGTCCTGGTTGGCGCGCGTCCCGTCGCGACGCGCACTGGGTAGCAGGCGAGTTGCTGTTCTTCTTTTCAGTCTCCGGAGGGGCGGTGACGAAATGAGGAGACATCCTAAGCTGTGCTTGGCTCTATTAGCGGCACTCTTGGCCGGGATAATAGCGGGATGCAGCCGCGACCCCAAGGTGCTCAGGCAGAAGTATTTTGACAGCGGCACGGGCTATTTCCAAAATGAGAAGTATCGGGAAGCGGCGATCCAATTCCAGAATGCCATCAAGGTGGACCCGCGCTACGCCGAAGCCCACTACGAGCTGGCCCAGTGCTACATGAAACTGGAGATCTGGAGCGCCGCCTTTGGGGAGTTGCGGCGTACCGTCGATCTTGCCCCGAAGAATTGGAATGCTCGCATCGACTTGGGCAGCTTGCTCCTCGCTGCCCGGGATTTCAACAAGGCGCAGGAACAAGCCCAGGCCGTGCTCGCTGAGCAGCCGGATAACGTGGATGCGAACACCCTGCTGGCCAATGTCTACGCCGCGCAAGGGAAAGTTCAGGATTCGCTGGAGCAGATGGGTAAGGCTATTCAGCTTGCTCCCGACCGCTCCCTGTCCTATCTCAATTTGGGTGTATTGCAGCTTAACGACAAGCAAGCTGCGGCCGCCGAAGAGAGTTACAAGAAGGCGATTCAGCTCGATCCCAAGGCCGCGCGGCCGGTCATGGTACTGGGCAACCTCTACGCCCAGGAGCGCCGCTGGCCGGAGGCGGAACAGCAGTATCGTCATGCGATGGATTTGGAACCAAAGAATCCGTCGGTGTACGCATCGCTGGCGCGCCTTTACGTAAATCAGAGGCAGATGGGCAGAGCCGAACAAGTCTTGAAGGACACCAAGAGCAAGATGCCGGACAATTCCGAAGCTTATCGAATGCTGGGAGACTACTATTTCAGCTTCGGCGACCTGGATAAGGCCCTCGCCGAGTACGCCTCGCTTTATCAGGAACACCCCAAGGACCTCCGCGTGAAGGAGAATTACGTTGAGCTCTTGATCCAGAAAAATCGGCTGGACGAGGCCACGAAGCTGAACGAAGAAATCTTAAAAGCCTCTCCAAAAGATCTCGATGGTCTCCTCCATCGGGGTCAAATGCTCATTCGGCAGGCGAAGTCCAATGACGCCATCCCACTGCTCCAGCAAGCCCTGAAGGCCGATCCGAGGAGCCCCGTGGCCCACTACCAGCTTGGCCTGGCTTTTGCCCAGGGAGGCGACCTCGGGCAAGCCGAAAAGGAATGGCGGGAGACTATCCGCCTGCGCCCCACGATGACTGACGCCCTGGCGGGGCTGGCGCAGGTGGCGGAACGCAAGGGCGATGTGGATACGCTCGAAAAGACGGCTCAACAGTTGATCAGTGTGGCGCCGTTCTTACCCACCGGTTATGTGCTTCACGCCGTTGCACGCATGGCCAGCAATGATATTCCTGGAGCTGAAGCGGATCTCAAAAAGGCCATCGACGTGGCTCCCCAAGACGCCAAAGCCTATGTCCGTTTGGGTATCTTACGGCTTGTGCAAAAACGCCCGAGCGAGGCGGAGAAGCTCTTCAACCAGGCCTTGGAGCGCGATCCGAATCTCAGCGAGGCCCTTCAGGACTTAGCGGGGCTTTATATGCAGCAGAAGCAGCTCCCTAAAGCCCTGGAGCGCGTACGGGCGCAAATCGCCAAAGCCCCCAACAACAGCGCTTATTATGGTCTGCTCGGCAATCTGCTGATGGTTAATCAGGAGCCGGATAAGGCAGAAGCGGCGCTCCAGAAAGCCGTCGAAGTCAACAAGAATGATGGTAACGCTTTCCTGCTGCTGGCCCGCATCCAAGCGGCACGGGGATCGCCGGACCAAGCTGCGGCCAACTATGAGCGGTTGATGAAGCAGAATCCCCGCGATGTTCGTCCCTGTATTATGTTGGGCATGTTGGAGGAATCTCGGGGGAACTGGCAGAAGGCGGAGAATGTGTACCTGCAAGCCCTCCAGGCGCAACCGGATTACCCCGTGGCCGCCAATAATCTGGCTTACCTGATGCTCGAACATGGTGGTAACAGTGATGTTGCCCTCAATTACGCGCAAATGGCCCGGCGCGGCATGCCGGACTCTCCCAATTCAGCCGATACACTCGCTTGGGCTTACTACGGCAAGGGCTCGTACCGGCTGGCCATCGATTTACTGGAAGACGCGGTGAACAAGATGCCGAATAACCCCACGTACGAATTTCACCTGGGGCTGGCTTACCAGAAGCTGAACGACCGCTCGCGCGCCAAGCCACATCTCGAACGCGTCCTCCAACTCGATCCCCATTACGCCAAAGCGGACGAAGTCCGAAAAGCCTTGGCCGAACTCGCCCGGGGCTAGGCAGTGGTCAGTTGTCAGTGGTCGTTTGCTGGTTGTGAGCGCCGTTCACTATTCGCAGTTCTCACTTCTGGCTTCTGCCTTCCTCTGTTCGCTCCTCTGCGTCCCTGCGGTTAGCCAGCTCTTCGTCAATTAGCTTCGTGAAAGCCTCAGTCGTCAAAAAACCTTCGACCTTCTTCTGGCCGATATAAAAAGTAGGTGTGGCGCGGACGCCCAGTGCCAGGCCGTCTTCCAGGTCGTGGCGAACCTTTTCCCCCATCGAACCGCTTGCCAGGCACTCGTCGAAAAGGTTTTTGTCGAGGCCAAGTTGCAGGGCGTAACCCTTCAGAGCCTCTTCTCTTAAATCTTCCTGCCAAAGGTAGAACTTCTTCACGGCGTCCCAGAATTTGCCCTGCTCGGCCGCGCATTCGGACGCCTCCGCCGCCTTTTCAGCCTGCGGATGAACCTCCGTTAGCGGGAATTGGCGAAAGACAAACCGCATCTGCGCGGCGTACCGGGCGCCAATTTCTTCGACAACCTCCTCCTGCTGCGCGCAGGCAGGACACTTGAAATCGGCAAATTCTACGACGATGAGGGCCGCACCGGCGTTTCCCGTCAGGTGACTGTCCGGCCGAACCAAGCGTTCACGGAGTGCCTGGGCGGTGGGCGGCTGGGCCGCGGGAAGCTTGCCGTGCCGGGAAAGATAGTCGAACGCTGGAGTGCCGACCGCCAGCGCAATAAAGGTCACCAGAAGCTGTCTTCGCACTCCCGCGAATCGTGGTTCCCGATCGGCCGGCGCGGCAGGCTGGCGCAGGTCCAAAACGGCGAGAGCGAACAAGCCCACCATCGCCAGGGCGGAGACAACGCACCAAAAACACCAGGCGTGAATGACAAAGGCTTCAAGGTAGGTGAGGTACATCGAGAAGAGCAAGCCGGCCCCCGTGATGCTTCCCAGGCCCCAGTGGATTCTTCGGACAAGCCGGACCGGCGCGAGAGCTTCAGCGAGGACCAGCAGCGCCAGAGCCGAGTAGGCTACTACGCCGTAGAGGGGGAGCGGATGGCCCGCCAACTTGGAAAACGCGCTGAGACGGACCGCATCGCAACCGGAGCCCAGACATGCCAGTGGCCGCCAGGGTGAAGCATAGACCCACAGCAGGTAGAGGGAATCGAAGAGTCCGAGCAAGCTCAGCAGCAGGAAGAGTGTTTTTCGCATTCCGAGTTCCCAATCTTAGCTCGTCTGCCCGTAAGCTGACGGATGAGGTCGTTTTGCCTCTCAGAGGCGAACAGTCCGGAAAAGATTCTCGTCCGTCAGTCGACGGACTAAGGCGCAAAGTATCTCATGAACTCACCTCGTCTGATAGCGCTGGACGTTCATAGGAGCCGCCTCGGCATTAAGCCAGCGCATGCCCGCAGCACGGCGCAGCATCGACGCAACCCAACCCGTAAGGCCGGGGGGCCCCGCCGTACGGCCGATCCGTCAGCCGACGGGCAGCCCCGGCCCAACGAGACGTGTTAGAATCTCTTCAGCCATCAAGGCTCGGTGCCTAGACATGGGAAGGGTTGATATGCGGAACAACTACTGGTTTGGAAAACTCGTGATCGGGCTTCTGGCCTGCTGCCTGCTGGTGGGCTGCTCGCACGACCCCAATGTGGTCAAGCAGAAGTATTTTCAGAGTGGCATGCAATTCTTGGATAAAGCGAAGTATCGCGAAGCCGCGATCGAATTTCAGAACGCCCTCAAAGTCGACCCCCGTTACGCCGACGCGCACTATCAACTTGCGCAGTGCTATCTCAAGCTTGGGATCCTGCGCGGGGCCTTCGCCGAGCTCAGCAGAGCCATCGACCTCGCACCCAAGAATTCAAAGGCGCGCGTCCAGTTGGGCAACATCTTCCTTGCGGGGGGCGAAAACAAAAAGGCAGAGGAGCAGGCCCAGCTCGTCCTGATCGACGAGCCGGACAACGCGGATGCGCACATATTGCTGGCTAATGTCTACGCCGTCCAGCAACAGCCCGAGATGGCTTTGAATGAAATGGGGACGGCCATCCGCCTGGCTCCCGGCCGCTCCCAATCGTATCTCAACCTCGCCGTGCTGCAACTCAATGCCAAACAAACCGCCGCGGCGGAGGAGAGTTACAAGAAGGCGATCGCGCTCGATCCCAAGGCCGCCTCACCGGTTATGGCCTTCGGGACTTACTATGCGCGGCTTGGACGGTGGGACGAAGCCGAGCAACAATTCCGGCGCGCCATCGAATTGGATCCTAAGAGCCCGCAGCCTCGATCGGAGCTCGCGCGTCTCTACCTTGCCCGAGGAAAAAAAGACGAAGCCGAGCAGCTCCTGAAAGTTACCAAGCAGGCGCTCGGTGACAACTCGGAAGCCTACCGCATGCTCGGCGACTTCTATCTCTCCACCGGCGCGACGGACAAGGCGCTCAAGGAGTATGCCTCTCTCTACCAGGAACACCCGAAAGATCTCCGGGTCAAGAAAAACTACGTGCAACTCCTGATCCTCAGCAATAACCTGGATCAGGCAACGAAGCTCAACGACGAGATTTTGAAGGGAAGCCCCAAGGATGTGGATGGCCTCATCCTCAAGGGGCAGGTGTTGCTGCGTCAAGGACACGCCCAAGACGCCGTGCAAAGCCTCGACGCAGCCCTGAAGGGAGACCCCAACAACGCCGTCGCCCACTACCATCTGGGCTTGAGCTACAACGCACAGGGCAACACCCAGCAAGGGGAGAAAGAGTTGCGTGAAGCCATCCGCCTCCGTCCGAGCATGGCTGACGCGCAGGCCGCTCTGGCCGCGATCGCGCTGCGAAAGGGGGACCTTGACACTCTCAGAAGCTGCGCCGACGCGCTCATCACCCATCAACCTTACGCGCCCGATGGATACATCGATCGCGGCATCTCCAAGGTCGCGCGCAAAGATGCCGCCGGGGCCGAGGCCGACTTCAAGAAGGCCATCGCGGTGGCGCCCAAGAATCCCAACGGCTATTTCCGCCTCGGGGAATTGCGCGTCGGCCAGAAGCGGTACAAGGAAGCCGAGGGGCTCTACGAGCAGGCCCTGGAACGCGATCCTAATTTCGTGCCGGCTCTAGTGGGCTTGGTGGGGATTGATGAGCGCCAGAATCAACCCGCCAAAGCTATCGCGCGCGTCAATGACCAGATCGCGAAAGCTCCGAATAACGGCGAGTACTACACGCTCCTCGGCAGGCTGTTGGCTGTGCAGAAGGATTTTGAAAAAGCTGAAGCGGCTTTCCAAAAGGCCGTCGACCGGAACAAGAACGACGTCCTAGCCATTCTGTTGCTGGGTGAGGTACAGGCGGCCCGCGGATCGCAGGACACTGCCATCGCAAATTACCAGCGTGCGATTCAACAGAATCCTCACTACCTGCCGAGCTACGTCCTCCTGGGAGTCCTGGAAGAAAAGAAGGGGGATTGGCAGAAGGCTCAAGATTTGTATCAGAAGGCCCTGCAGTTAGACCCCAACTATTATGTCGCGTCCAACAACCTTGCCTACCTCATGCTCGAGCACGGTGGCAACACCGATGTCGCCTTAAATCTTGCCCAGACGGCAAGGCGCGGTTTGCCTGAGTCGCCTTATACCGCCGGCACGCTGGCCTGGGCCTTTTATCAGAAAGGCGTCTATCGATCCTCGATCGACCTCCTCGAGGAGGCAGTGAAACAAAACCCGAAAGAGCCGATCTTTCAATACCACCTGGGCCTTGCCTACCAGAAGATTAACGACCCCGCGCACGCCAAGGAACACCTGGAGCGCGCCTTACAGCTCGACCCCCATTACGCCAAAGCGGATGAGGTCCGAAAGGCCTTAGCCGAACTGTCCTCCGGCTAAAGAATGGGAATTCGCCGAGCCGGGATTTGGTCGGCTTCACGATCCAAGCTGGCCGCGCGCGTCGGCCTGAGTAGTGTACGCCGCCGCATGACCCCCAATAAGTCCAGCACAGCACCCGTGCCGCCTGTTTCGACAGCTTTCCGGCCCAGCCGCCCAATCTCAAGCCGGCGCATACGTTAGGCCCGAGCGTCGCCGCAGCACGGAACTCGGCGGTCGCTTAAAACAGAAACCCCGACGGGCAAGGCCCGCCGGGGTTTCACGGGGTGGAAACTGCAGTTTGCTTCGAAGTAGGTTAGGCCGCTCGGCGGCGACGAATAAACCCTGCCAGGCCGAATAGTCCTGTGCCCAACAGTGTCAGCGTGCCCGGCTCAGGGACCGGAGTCCCGGAAGTGATCTCGACGACCATGTCGTTGTAATCCTTGTCAGAGCTAGAGAAGGGAAGATCCTCCATCCCTAGCCAAAAGGTGCCGGTGCCACCGTTAAAGACCGCAAAGTGCTGATTGCCCGTCCCCTGACTATTCTGGCTGGCGTTGGAATACCAAGTGTCGCCAACCGCGGTGTCGTCGATGTAGTAGTAGTAGTTGCCGACAGGCGCGAAAGTTGCAGTGGCGCCCGCGGTCGCAGACCCGGCAAAGAGCTGATGACAGCCGTTGCTATCGCAATAGCCGAAAATGTTCTGGCCCGCGTTGCCGGCTATTTCAATTGTCATCGCCGCCTTGTCGCCACCGCCGGTGGGCGTAAAGGTGATGTTGCCGTCCGCTGATCCGTTGCTGTACCCCCAATAGGGCAAAGCTGACCCAGGATTGGGACTCATATTGCAGTTACCCGTCCCTGTGATGCAGTAGCCGATGCCCTCATGGGGGCCATTGGCGGTGTCTGAAGACACGCCGTTCCAGTAAGGACCTGTTCCTGGGGTAGGAACCGAGGGCCCCCAGGTTTGCCATCCAGCCGAGGCACTGCCGTTAATCGAGTCGGCCAAACCGATGGCCGGCGCGAGCGCGACCAACAGCGCAAGACCTGCCAGAATCGTAAAAAGCTTTTTCGTCATCTGATTTATCCTCCACCCCGCTTCAGAATCCGCCTTCGTTCTGGCGGGTGATTGAATTTGCGTTCGCCTCTCTAAGAGCAGGTAGGACGCCAAATCCCTGCGCTTGGAGAATTTCTACGCGAAGTACATCTCCTGTATTTTCAAGTATGTATAGACGAAGACAAGCGCCCGTTATTTTCATTATACAATTTGCACTGAAATGTGCAACGAATTGCAGTTAATTCCAATTGTGTTTCTTCTCGGGCAGTTAGTCAGTATCGGCTATTTGTCGATGATAACATTAGTCTTTATTTTCAGTTACTTATGTGACTTTATAATCCAGCAGCGACACGGTGTCCGCGCGTTGATTCGTTTCTACGGCAAGGTGGTGCAGATGCTCCCGAAGTGCCGGACGAGCGGAGACAGAGGCGATAAAGTTCGACGGAGGGAACCCAGACGCAGCCTGCAGAGAGCACCGCGACTGGCGAAACAGAACCCATCGGGGAACGACCTAAGAGATGAGAGTCCGTCCATTATATAGATCACAAGGGATAGGCAGGAACCTCTCGACTCGGTTGCCTGTACTGTTACCTGTTACCTGTCACCTGTTACCTTCTCTCTCTGTGTTGAGGCCTCCAAAAACACGAACGCCCCGCACTCTTTTCGAATGCGGGGCGTCCGTTTCTGAGGAGGTTCGCGTGTGCAGGTCGATGACGCGAGCAAGCTAACTTAGGACTTCTTAAGTCTCCGGCGCACAATACCTGCCAAGCCCAGCAGACCCGTTCCGAGCAAGGTGAGCGTCCCCGGCTCCGGGACAGGCGCCATGCTCAAATCGAGGCTTGTGACAGTTCCGCACGTGCCGGCCGGCTGAAGCGTGTCGACCGACTCGCAAGCACCCACATTCAAGTTCGCGGAGAAGAGGCCGGCGTAACCCTCGGGGGGGTTCGGAAGGCCCAAAACTGCCAGAAGGGCAGGATCCACGGTGCCGGTGGTGAAGTTGCCTTCGAGCAAGTAGTTGCCGAAGGCGCCGATCAACACGCCATCGACTAGCGATCCCGAGAAGCAAGTGCCCGAGGGGCAATAGCTGCCACTGGAATCACCGGATATCGTAAGCGTTCCGCCCGAGAAGTACGCGAGAATGCCGCCAACTCCGGGGGTGCTGGAACCGGTATCCCACGTCCACGTAGCGCCCAACAGATCTGCGCCAGGCGGGGTACCATTGTTGGTCGCTTCGGCGGCAGCGTATCCGGCTGAAGTGCCATACAGGTCATTCGGCACGCCTGCCCAAGACCATGCCCCCGGCCCTCCGCCAAGAATATTGTCGAGACTGAAGTCGATCGTTTGCGCGACTGCCGCAGCGGGCAGAAGCATAAGTGACAAACCAATTAACAACGCAAGCCTTCTCATTTTACTTCCTCCTTGTTTTCTCGTACCGTTTGCAGCCCTTGACTTCTCGCAGGTGTAGGAAGCAATCTCATGTCCAAACATGAGTACACTCAACAAAACGTAGAACCAACGTGTTAGGGGGGAAGGCCAGCTCCGGCCGTTACACTATGTGAATATAACTGCACATTTTAGCCGATCTAATTCTTTTTAATTGATTGGTCACCTATCATAACTACTTAAATTACACAAAGAATAGAACTTACACTACTTGTACAAACACTCCAGATGAGGAAAGAATAGCTTTACCTTACCTGGGTGCCCCCTGACGGCGGCTGTGCATTGCACGCCCGCCAGGATACGGGGTTCTCTGACCGCACGAAACGGGTGGGTCAGGATGGTTTGGAATTCAACCCTAGATCTTGACTCCTTGGCGTTGACATGTTCCATTCCCGGCGCTGGCGTCTCTGTATTAAGACCCACAAAAACACGAACGCCCCGCACTCTTTTCGAATGCGGGGCGTCCGCTTCTGAGGAGGTTTGCGTGTGCAGGTCGATGACGCGAGCAAGCTAACTTAGGACTTCTTAAGTCTCCGGCGCAGAATACCTGCCAAGCCCAGCAGACCCGTTCCGAGCAAGGTGAGCGTCCCCGGCTCCGGGACAGGCGCCATGCTCAAATCGAGGCTTGTGACAGTCCCGCACGTGGCGACCGGCTGAAGCGTGTCGACCGACTCGCAAGCACCCACATTCAAGTTCGCGGAGAAGAGGCCGGCGTAACCCTCGGGGGGGTTCGGAAGGCCCAAAACTGCCAGAAGGGCAGGATCC
>Ga0209777_10001669_pt1 | contig 31242 bp, 25 predicted proteins | sample FrelakmetHBP12HB_FD_187147 | JGI IMG/M metagenome (GOLD analysis project Ga0209777, IMG submission 187147) | Freshwater lake sediment microbial communities from the University of Notre Dame, USA, for methane emissions studies -HBP12 HB (SPAdes)... | ecosystem: Environmental > Aquatic >... | reverse complement strand
TATGCCATTTATCACCCTCCTGATACCTTCCTGAAAACGGGGAAGCTGCCGCACCTTGCTGAAGTCGACTTTGCCCTCCGGGCTCAGCACGGCAGGGTCGGTATGCCGTGCGCCAAGGCAGTCGCCAAGATACAGGTACTGGATGCCAGCAAGCTGCAGGTCGGTTTTTATGCTTTCGCGGTTAAACTGCGGATGGCGCCTGCTGTAGGGCGCGCTGCGCACATCGGCCACGCAGTTCACGCCATGAGCAGCCAGAATCCCCACAAAGGTTACGATGCTGTAGTTTGAATGCCCTATGCTGTAGCAGGAAAGCTCTTTCACGGTTGCTCTTGTTCTGTGGTTGTGTATAATCGGCAGCGGAAATCTTTATACTGCGTAAGCAGGCATTTAACAAAGAACTTTTTGCACGGAGTCAATTCCATGCCGGTCTTTGTCGTGCAGAAGCACCATGCCACCACCCTGCATTATGACTTCAGGCTTGAAAAAGACGGGGTGCTCAAGAGCTGGGCCGTGCCCAAGGGCATAGCGCCGGAAAAGGGCGTCAAGCGCCTTGCCGTTGAGATGGAAGACCACGACCTTGAGTATGCCGGTTTCGAGGGCGACATTCCCGAAGGGCAGTATGGCGCCGGCAGGGTTGAGATATGGGACTCGGGAACCTATGAAGAAGAGGCTTGGACACCCGGCAAGATCGTCTTTGCCCTGCACGGCACAAAGCTGAGCGGCCGCTTCTGCCTCATCCGCTTTGCAAAAGCAGGCGAAAAGACCTGGCTGATATTTGCGCTGTAAGCTTGCAGGCTTTTTTATGCTCATCGACACCCACTGTCATTTAAACGTCCAGGCATTTGCCGAAATTCTGCCCGACGTGATTGCGAGGGCGAGGGAGGCGGATGTGGGCGCATGCATTGTGCCTGCCTATGACCGGGCGTCGCTGCCGCGCACTGCGACGCTTGCGCGGCAGTATCCGGATTTCATTTTTCCTGCCTACGGCCTGCACCCGTGGTTTGTGGCTCAGGGAATAGACATCGATGAACTCAAAGGATATCTTTTGCAGCGCGGCACAGTAGCAGTAGGCGAGATCGGGCTTGATTTTTCGCCCGAATGTCCGCCGCCCGAAGCGCAGCTTGCGCCGCTCAGGCTGCAGCTTGACCTTGCGGCGGAGCTGAACCTGCCGGTGCTCATCCACTGCCGCAAAGCCCATCACGAGCTTGTGAAAATTATGGCCGGCTATAAAAGAAAGTTGGGCGGCGTGCTGCACTCGTTTTCCGGCGGAAGGGATCTGGCGCTGCGATTCATCGAGCTGGGGTTTCATATTGCATTCTCCGGCTCGGTCACAAGGACTTCGGCAAAAAAATATCACAAGACTGCGGCAGGAATTCCGCTTGAATATATACTGGTTGAAACCGATGCGCCATCCATCGCCACGGAAACTACGCTTGCCTCGCAGGTGGAGCCGCGGCACACGGTTGAGGTGGCCCGTAAGATAGCCGGCCTTCGCGGCAGCACATTTGAAGAGATAGCGCAGGCAACAAGCGAGAATGCCCGAAGACTATTTAATATGCAGGGGTCCGCTGCAAAAAACTTATAATTAAAATGGGGGTTGTCATGGCAAATATCCGCGCGCATGTGTTTGTTGATGGCCATGTGCAGGGCGTCTTCTTCCGCGCCGAGACGCGGGAGGCGGCAAGCCGTTTCGGTGTTACGGGATGGGTGAGAAATCTCTACGACGGCCGCGTGGAGGCCGTATTTGAAGGGGGCGAAGAAGAGGTGGAGCGCGCCGTTACCTGGTGCCAACATGGGCCGCCCCATGCCTCGGTGACCCATGTGGAGGTAAGCCGTGAGCCCTATACGGGTAAATTCTCCACCTTTTCCATCAGCTACTGACCTGCCATGCGCATTCTTCTCATTCAGCCCCCAGTCGAAGACTTTTATCAGACCGCCATCCGAACGCAGCCTCTCGGGCTTGCCTGCCTTGCCGCAGCGCTGCGGCAGCATGGTCACGACATCGCACTACTTGACTGTCAGCAGCCAGGCAAAAAGCGGCAGCTTCCCCTGCCCGCGGCATTCTCGTACATGAACCGTTTTTACACCGCTGGCGACATAAGCCCGTTTCGGCTCTACGGCAAATACAGTCATTTCGGCATTTCATGGGATGAAGTGAGGCAGGCTGTTGCAGCGGTCGGGCCGCAGGCTGTGGGCATCTCCTGCCAGTTTACGCCCTATGTGGAAGAAACGCTCAAAACCGCACAGATCGTCAAAAGCATCAACCCTGCGATTCCCGTTATCGTGGGCGGCGCACATGCAAGCGCGCTTCCGGCCGAGGTGCTCAAAAGTCCGCATATAGATTACGTCATTATCGGCGAAGGAGAGCGCACCCTGCCTGAGCTTATCGACTGCCTGGCTGAGGGCCGTGACCCCGGCGATCTTGCAGGCATTGCCCTTAAACGCAGCGGTGAGGTGGCCGTAAATCCGCGCGGAGAATTCATAAATAATCTCGACAGCCTGCCCCTGCCGGCGCGCGATCTTCTCGACCCGTCATGGTACGGCGTCGGCAAAGCAGCCTGCGCCATGCTGCTCACCAGCCGGGGCTGTCCGCAGCGCTGCTCCTACTGCTCGGTGCACCAGGTGATGGGCAACCGGCTTCGGTGCCGATCGGCAGAGCATGTCATTACAGAAATGAAAGACTGCCAAGAGCGCTTCGGCATCACGGCCTTTGATTTTGAGGACGATAACTTTACCTTCGACCGGGAGCGCGCCCTGCAGATACTTGAGGGCATTGTAAAAACCTTCGGCAAGCAGCGGCTGCGGCTTTTTGCCATGAATGGCCTGTCGCTCATCTCCCTTGACCCGGAACTTCTGCAGGCCATGAAGGCTGCGGGCTTTGAGCGACTTGATCTCTCCCTTGGCAGCAGCAGCCAGGAGCTGAATCGCGGCATGAACCGGCCGGCTGACACTGTCCGCGCAGAGGACGCGCTAGAGGCGGCGGCCCTGCTGAACCTGCCCGTCACGACCTATATCATCCTTGGCATGCCCGACCACCGGCTTGAAGACATGGTTGATTCCATCATCTATCTCATGGAGCGGCCCACCATGCTCGGGCCCAGCATCTTCTACCCCAGCCCCGGCACCCGAACCTTTGATGCGGTAAAGGAGGCGGGCCTCTGCGATGTCTCGCAGTATGCGCTTCTTCGCTCAAGCGCTTTTCCGGTTGAAGCGCCGCACTGCTGCCGCCTTGATCTGGTGACGCTGCTGCGCCTGTGCCGCTGGATAAATTTTATAAAAAGCCTGCTTACTAAAAGGAGCATGGCTTCATGCTCCATGGCAGACCTGCCCAAGCTGTTTGCGCAGGCAACCGACATTACCGCCGCCCTGCCCCGCCCGCTTTCGACGGAAGCAGCAGGCCTGGCGCTTTCAAAAAAACTTCTTTATGAAAAAATATTCTTCGGCATCAAACGCCTGCATGAAACAAAGGGCTACCGCTATGAACACTTCCCGTATGAGACTTCTCGGAAAGCCGTTGATATTTTCTTTGAAAAAGTGCACTCTCTTGAAATCCGCGTGCCGGCAACCGGCCGCACTGTCATGACCGAAAGTTCACCATGTACCTGATCGAGCCCCTGCTTAATTTTTTCTACCGGCAGACCATGCGCTCGGTACTGCGCTTTGGCAGCGTTGAGGATCACCCCGTGCCGCAGCGCTCTGCCGCAGACACGAAAAACTATCTGCTCTATGTGCATATTCCCTTCTGCGAGACTCTCTGCCCATACTGCTCATTCCACCGCTATGCATTTACCGAGGAGCTTGCCCGGCCGTATTTCGAAGCGCTGCTCACCGAGCTTTCAATGTATAAAAAACTCGGTTACGATTTCAAAGGCATGTATGTCGGCGGCGGCACCCCTACCATCTCGCTTGACGGGCTTACGCGCGTGCTTGACTACTGCCGGGAAAATTTCAGCATCCGGGAACTGTCGGTTGAGACAAATCCCAATCACCTGACCGACCGGCATCTCAAGGTTTTAAAAGACGCTGGGGTGAACCGCCTGAGCGTGGGAGTGCAGAGCTTTGACGACAAAATTCTGAAAGCTATCGGCAGGTATGAAAAATACGGCAGCGGCTCCGATATTCAAAAAAAGCTGCATGACGCACGCGGCATCTTCGATACCCTCAATGTCGATCTCATCTTCAACATGCCCCTGCAGGATGATGCGAGCCTTCGGGCTGATCTTGACATAATCGACGAGCTTCTGCCCGACCAGGTCACCTTCTACCCCCTCATGACCGCGCCCTCGGTTGAGGCGGCCCTGCGCTCGACCCTTGGCGAGGTGGACTTCCGCAAGGAAAAGCGCTTCTACTTCACCCTTCTTGAAAGCATGCGCAAAAACTACACAGGCTCAACAGCCTGGTGCTTCTCCCGCAAAAAATCCATGATCGATGAATACATCATCGCCTATGACAAGTACATCGGCGCGGGCAGCGGCTCGTTCGGGTACTTCAACGACTGCATCTACATTACGTCGTTCTCGCTTGATGAATATATCGCAAAAATAAACAAGGTCGAGCTTCCGATCACGCGTGTGAAGAAATTTACCCCCCGGGAGAACCGCTATTACTTCTTTCTCATGAAACTCTTCGGCCTTGAGCTTGACAAGGCAGCTTTTCAAAAAGCCTTCGGCAGGCCCTATACCCGCGAGCTGTTTTTCGAGACCCTGCTGTTGCGCCTTGCCCGGGCCATCCGCGAAACCGACTCGACCATCCAGCTTACCGACCAGGGCCGCTACTACTGGGTCATGGCCATGCGCGAGTTCTTCATCGCTGTCGACACCATGCGCGATGCCTGCCGCAACCGGCCTGAGTAGTGCAGCACCCGAGATACAGGCTCCCGGTATTCCTGCCGCTTTTTCAAAGACACTTCTGGTAAAACAATGCAGGCACCTGCGGCCTCAGGCGGCCTGAACGCTGCGCTCGGTTTTGGTGAGGTAGTATTCGTAGCTGCCTTCGTAGATGATCATCTCGCCGTGGTCGATCTCGAAAACGCGGTCAACCAGTGAGCGCAGGAAATACCGGTCATGGCTCACCAGCACCACCGTGCCGGTAAACTTCGACAGCGCTTGAAGCAGTATCTGGCGCGACTGAAAATCCAGGTGGTTGGTGGGCTCGTCGAGAATCAGCAGGTTTAAGGGCCGGGCAAGCAGCGTTGCCAGCAGCACCCTGCTCTTCTCTCCGCCCGACAGCAGCTTTATCCGTTTCTCCACGGCATCGCCCTGAAACAGAAAGGCCGCGCAGAGGTTTCTGACCATGCCGATGGTTGCCATGGGGATGGCATCCTGCACGGTCTCATACACGGTTTTGTCAGGATGCAGCAAATCCATGGCATGCTGGCTGAAATAGCCCGCCATGATGTTTGCGCCGATGGTGAGGCTGCCGGTTGTCGGCTCGGTCTGCCCTGCCAGCACTTTCAGAAAGGTCGACTTGCCCGCACCGTTCACGCCCACAACAGCAATCTTGTCCTGCCGCCGGATGACGCCGGAAACACCGCCAAACACAGATTTTTGAGAGCCGTCGTCGTGCTGCCACACCTTGCCCAGGCCCACGATGCGGGCCACATCATCGCCTGAGCGCGGCGGTTCGGCAAACTCAAACGATACGACCCGCTGCTCGGGCGGCAGCTCGATGCGCTCGATCTTATCTATTTTTTTCACACGCGACTGCACCTGCGAGGCATGCGAGGCGCGGGCGGCAAAACGCGCGATGAAATCCTCCTCTTTGGCCAGCATTTCCTGCTGGCGGCGGTAGCTGGCAAGCAGCTGATCGCGCCTGATCTCGCGCTCGCGCAGGTAAAAGTCGTAATTGCCAGAATACGTGGTGAGGCTCTGATTGGCAACCTCTATAATCCGCGATACGATGCGGTTCATGAAATCGTGATCGTGGCAGGTCATGAGCAGCGCGCCCTTGAACTGAGTGACAATCCAGTCTTCGAGCCAGACGATGGACTCTATGTCAAGATGGTTGGTGGGCTCGTCCAGCAGCAGCACATCGGGGTTGATGGTAAGTATTTTAGCAAGCTCTATGCGCATTTTCCACCCGCCGCTGAATGATTCAACGGGCCGGTCGTAATCATCGGGGCCGATGCCAAGGCCGGTCAGCACAGTCTGGGCGCGCGACTCAAGGTCATAGCCGCCGCTGTGCTCGAACTGCTCCACGGCATTGCCGTAGCGCCCAAGAAGATCGGCCATCTCCTCATCAGCCATGGGCTGGGACATGGCCTGCTCCATCTGCCGTATCTCCTCGCCCAGGCGCATCACATCGCCCACGGCAGACATGACCTCGCCAAGGGCCGACCGGCCTGCCATATCGCCCACGTCCTGCGAGAAATAGCCGATTTTCGTGCGCTTTGCGCATGAAATATCGCCCGAGTCAGCCTCCTCCTGACCGGTAATGAGGCGAAAAACAGTGGTTTTGCCCGCGCCGTTGGGCCCGACCAGGCCCGTGCGCGTGCCGGGCAGTATCTGAAGGCTCGCGTTCTTAAAGAGGATCTGCGAGCCGTGCTGCTTGCTGATATTGGTAATATGGATCATTATGCCGCTCCGGAAAAACGCATATAATACCACGCGCGCCGCAGCCGGGCAAGGGTTTTGGAACAGCGCTTCCATGGCTGCTTCTGAATTAGGGGGAAAAAGCATGTAATAACAGCCTAAACAGCAGGCCGTAAAAATTTATATGCTCTTCTGCTGCTTTTTCTCTTGAATTAAGAAGGGGGATATAGTAAAAATTGATGCCATTTCCGTTTTATGGATTTCAGCAACCATCAGAACAGACTGCAGGAACAACAGATTAATCGGGAAATCGTCTGCACTACCATGCGGGGTAGCATGAGTACCGGTTAACAGTTGCTGGGTTCTTGAAAAGGGCTGCTACCTGCAAGGCGGGGTTCCGGATACAAGCATACCGTTCGTCTCATTTCCCGCGATACAAATTATATAACTGAATTAAAGTAACACCTGTGTACACGCAGCAGTTTCGCTATTTCTGAACCGTCAGCACGTACACCATAGCACGAGTAACCCCTGTTGTTTGCCCTCATGCTGATAGGCGCAAACAAGGCTGCTAAGCCCCGCCTCGCAGGCGGTGCAACGATACTGAAAAACCGTTAATGCAAAAACAGAAGGAGAAAACATGTCGGAAGGTGTAAAAAACAAAGGCTGGTCTGTCACATTCGGGGGGTTGGGGATTAATCTGGCCCTTGGAATACTCTATGCCTGGAGTATGTTTAAGGGAGCTATAGAGAAGTCCGTAAAAGCAGGCGGCGAGGGAGCCTTCACCTGGGATCTGTCCCAGCTGAATGACCCGTATTCAGTGTGCTGCCTGGTTTTTGCTTTTTCAATGATTCTTGCCGGTAAGTGTCAGGACAAATTCGGGCCGCGCATAACAGCGTTTATGGGCGGCATTCTGGTTGGTCTCGGGCTTCTTATGATTTCTCGTACAACCAGCTATGTCGGTTGGGTGCTCGGTTTTGGCGTTCTGGCGGGAACGGGCATCGGTTTTGGTTATTCCTCTGCAACCCCGCCGGCTCTCAAATGGTTCCCCCCGGCAAAAACCGGTATGATCGCCGGGCTGGTTGTGGCGGGCTTCGGCTTGGCGCCTGTGTATATCGCGCCCCTGTCTGAATTTTTATTGGGCAACTTCGGCATCAATACGGCAATGCTCGTATACGCCATTGCTTTTATTGTCGTTGTGTGCGGACTTTCAACCTTCCTGGTAAATCCACCGACCGGGTATGTCGCGGGCGACTCCGCTGCCACGCAAAAAAAAGTCATTGTCAGCCACAATGATGTTCCCGCTTCACAGCTCATAAAAACGCTGGAGTTCTGGATGCTGTGGGCCATTTATTTCATCGGCGCAGGCGCAGGCCTGATGGTCATCAGCAGCGTTGCGGGCATGGCCAAGAAAAGCATGGGCTCGGCGGCTTTCGTTGCTGTTGCGATCATGGCGATCGGCAATGCAGGCGGCCGCATTATGGCCGGCATGGCTTCCGACAAATTCGGCCGCAAGGCGACCCTTGCCGGCGTACTGATTTTTCAGGCGCTGTTGATGCTTGCCGCGATCCCGCTGGTAGGATCAAAGGAAACAAGCGCTTTGCTGATTGTTTTGCTTGCCACGTTTATCGGCTTTAACTATGGAGCAAACCTGTCCCTGTTCCCGTCTTTTGCCAAGGACCGCTGGGGCCTGAAATCATTCGGCGTCAACTACGGCATACTGTTTACTGCATGGGGAGTGGGCGGCTTTGTCATGAGCCGCGTGCAGCAAACGCTAATGGCTGCATCAGGAAGCTACACCGCCTCGCTCATCATCGCGGCGGTTATGCTCGGCGTGGGCACCCTGCTGACGCTTATGCTGAAAACACCCAAGCCTGCAGCAGCTGAGTAGGCAAAACAATAGCTGCTTGTTTTAAAATGCCATAAAAAAAAGGGGGCCTCAAAGAGGCCCCCTTTTTTCACCTTTTTAAATTCCTGCGCTCACATTTTTCCCAAAGGGCAAACTTCCCTGCCGTATATTTCATTGAGAACCTGGGCAAGGCCGGTATAGATTGCCGACAGGCCGCAGATTATTCCTTCATAGCCTGCAACGTTAGTAATGGCTTCATTACCGGTAAATTTCCCCGCTGCCAGAAGAAAAAACAGTATCGTCAGAGACAAAAACACAAACTGCAGCGCGCGGCTGAGCTTCAATGTGCCGATATACATGACGCCGGTAAAAACACCCCATATAACCAGATAGCACCCAAAGGCTGTTGGAGTGGGCCCCACAATGCCTGAAATCATCTTCGGCAGGCAAATCAGTGCAACCAGCGTCAGCCAGAACATGCCATAGGAAGTAAAGGCTGTCGTGCCGAAGGTATTGTTCTTTTTCCATTCCATAATACCTGCTATGACCTGGGCGGTGCCGCCATAGAAGATACCCATTCCCAGTATCATGGAATCAATGGGGTAAAAGCCCGCATTGTGAATGTTCAGCAGCACGGTTGTCATGCCGAAACCCAGCAGACCCAGCGGCGCCGGATTTGATGTAGTGTCCTTGATGATGATTGTTTGGCTGTCGATTGTACTCATACATCCTCCTTTTATAAGTTTTAAAAATTTTCCTTTATTTTCGCATTATCTGTACTTTTAGTCAACGATTGGGTTGCGATGCATGCCTTTCCCTGTGCTCCCAAGGGCTGCAGCTGCTGTAGGAAAATACGTTTTTCAGTTTTCAAGTAGTCGACTGCAGGGTTAGATTAAATCCTGCCCAGGAGCCGAAGAAGGCCGTCAAGGATAGTAAACGGATGGGGCGGGCAGCCCGGCACATATAAGTCAACCGGCAGCACCTGATCGGCGCCGTTTTTGATCTCCGGATGATCCCGAAAGATTCCTCCGGAAAGGGCGCAGGCCCCGATGGCGATAACCAGCTTGGGCCAGGCAACAGCATCATATGTTTTTTTGAGGGCTGAAAACATATTGCTTGAAACCGGACCGGTAATCAGCAGGCCATCGGCATGGCGGGGCGAGGCCACAAACTGTATGCCGAACCTGCCCAAGTCCCAGCCGACGGTACTCAGAACATTCGTGTCCGCCTCGCAGGCATTGCAGCCCCCGGCGCAAACCTCCCGCAGCTTCAGGGAGCGGCCGAATAGGGATTTGCTTTTTTTATCAAGCGCCGTGGCCAGCCGTAAAGCCGTAGTGTCCAGAACCAGGTCTTCGCGTTTTCGAACGCTCAGACGATAGTCCTGCGAAAAACGGATCGCCCCCGAAGGGCAGACACGGGCGCAGGCACCGCAAAACAGGCAGCGGCCGAGATCGATTTTCAGGCCTTCACCAATCGCCTCACTTGGGCAGGCGTCGAGGCACAGCCTGCAGTCAGCAGGACATTTGGCCCTGTCGAGCACGGGCAGTCCCCGGAACCGATCAGGCAAGACGGGCTCGATTTTTGGGTAGGCAGTCGTTTGATGCCCCTGTTGCAAAGAGGCTTTGAGTTCTTTCAGCATTATATCAGCTCACAAATCATGTCCGCAGTAGGAAAGATTAAAGCTTTTGTTGCACAGCGGGAAATCCGATATCTGCTGATTTCGCATGGCAATCGCAAGCCCCATCCAGTTATGAAAAGAAGGGTCGACAATTTTATATTGGCTACAGTCGCCCTGTGCGCCGGTTATGACGACATGGCAGATTTCACCGCGCCAGCTTTCAACCAGGGACACGGCAAGACTATTGGGCGCAGGATTCCTGAGCACGTTCGAGATGTCGCCCGACGGCAGCAACTCTATCTGAGCCTCTATAAACGCAAGCGAGCGCTGCAGTTCAAGCCAGCGCACATAGGCACGGGCAAACACATCACCCGTGCCCCATGTCGAGACGGGAATCTGGGCAAACCGGTACATCCCCGACGGAAAATCATAGCGAATGTCTCGCTCGCACCCTGAAGCGCGGGCAGCCGGGCCGACCAGCCCGAGGTCATCGGCGACTTCATCGCTAATGATTCCGGTATTTTCAAAGCGCGCCATCACCGAAGGCGTTTCCCACAGCAAATTGACAGCGCAGGTCACATCTTTGCGCGCCTGCAGCAGCCGTTCAAGCAGTCGGGTGAGGCGATCTTCATCCGCGTCGAACAAAACGCCTCCGGGGCTGATAAGGCCTCTGCCGAACCGGCTCCCGCACAGCAGCGCCGTCATATTGAGAAAATCTCCGCGTATGCGACCGCAATAGGATGCTGTGGGCAGATACCCGATATCGCCTGCCAGAGCACCCAGGTCGCCGGTGTGGTTGGCTGCGCGCTCAAGTTCAAGGGCTATGCCGCGTAGAGCCTGGGCCCGCGGCGGCGCCATGCAGCCGGCAAGGGCTTCCATGGCCTGGGCATATGCTGTTGCATGGCCGATGGTCGTATCCCCGGCAAGGGTTTCCATATAGTGCAGCGTGCGCTTGTTCGGCCCGCCGATCAGCGCCGGCTCTATGCCGCGATGCTGATAGCCAAGGGATATTTCAAGATGATACACATCCTCGCCATGGCACTGAAAGCGAAAATGCCCGGGCTCGATGATGCCGGCATGCACCGGCCCGACAGCGACCTCATGTATTTCTGCGCCGTCGATAGAGAAAAAGTCGGTTACCCCGATCGCCGGAGCAAGCTCCTGCTGTCCGGTGGTGTACTGTTTATGAAAACGCACCGGCTTGAGCCAGGGATGGCCTTCAGGCAGCACTCCCCACTGTTCATAGAGTTCGCGCTCAAACAAATGCGCCTGAGGGCACTCGGGTGTAAGGGCGGGATAAGAGCCCTCGATAAGCGTTGAAAGAATAGCCAATCGTGCGCTGGCATCATATGCCAGCACGGCAAACAGCCGGATCTGCTTTTCTGCAACACCCCTGTGCCCGGCCTGCGACATGAGGCTCTGCTCCGGCGCCCCGAAAAATGCGCTTATTCTCGCGCCGTCGCCCACGGCATGGATAACGGCATCCCGGAAAACAGTTGAGGACACCAGCGGCAGTGTGTCAAGCGGTATCGCCTTGCTGTTATGAATCATCAGGAAAGGACTCGTCGTCATGGGGTATATCCTGAAAAAACAACCACCTCAGCCGGAAGGGTGGACTGAACAATACCTGAGGCGTTTTTTAGCGCTGCAGAAAGGGATTCCGGCATCCACATCCCCAGCACCAGAAGAAGCGCCAGCGGAATAACGACGATAAGGGCTTCAAGGGCTGTGAACCGCAGAGGCTTCAACATGCCTTTCGGCCTCCCCCAGGCAAGCGGGATGGCGTGCTGCAATGCCCCAACAAACACGACGCCTGATCCCACAAGAAACAAAATAAGGGCCGCCATAGAACTGCTGTCAACAGCTGCTTTAACAAGCTGAAGCTCGCTCATAAACAAAGCAAATGGCGCAATCCCGATCAGCGCCAGAATGCTGCCAAAAATACCGGCTCCCCACAGCGGCGATGCCCGAAAGCTGCCGGCCATTTTCTCCATGTCATAGCTCCCAAACATCTGGCCAAGACGGCCTGCTGCAAAAAATGAAAGACTTTTGCACAGCGAATGATTGAGCGTGTGGAAAAGCGCCGCAAAGGTTCCCAACCCGCCAAGCCCCAGCCCAAGGGCTATGATGCCAAGGTGCTCGACGCTGTGATAGGCGAGAAGACGCTTAAGATCTTTTTGAAACAGGATAAAAACCGCAGCAACGACAATCGACAGCAGCCCGAACCCGGTCAGCAGATGCAGAGCCCAGCCCGTGCCGCCCGTGGCGCTTTCCGTAATCGGGATATAGCGCATAATACAATACAGGGCGGCATTGAGCATGAACCCTGAAAAAATCGCTGAAACCGGCGCAGGCGCTTTGCTGTGGGCATCGGGCAGCCAGCTGTGCATGGGCGCAAGGCCTGCCTTTGTGCCGTACCCGACAAGCAGAAAAATAAAAGCCGCCTTCATAAGTTTCGGATCGAGCCTTGCGGCATTATCCCGCAATATCGTCCACAGCAGGGCATCCTGAGACACAATCCCCCTGGCTGAAGCTGCAACAAGAAGCGTCCCCATGAAAGCAAAAGCTATCCCCACCGAGCAAATGACGATATATTTCCACATGGCCTCCATTGATTCGCGCGAGACATGGATGCATATCAAAAAAGCGGTAATAAGTGTCGTGGCTTCAAGCCCGACCCACATAACGCCGAGATTGTTTGAGAAGAGAACAAGGGACATGGCCGCAAACGATTCACACCACAGGCCGGAAAACAGCCGCGCCTGCCTGCGGGTGAAATGCCCCTGCCGCAATTCCTCGCCGAAATACACCCAGGCATAGGCAGAGCTCAGGCAGTAGATAAGCAACATGACAAGGTAATGATATGCAGAAAGCCCGTCCAGAAAAAGCCAGTTCGAAACTGTAAAAACAGCACCGTGCTGAAAAACATGCCATATAACGGCAAGACCCGCAACACACGTGCCAAAAACGCAGCAGCACATGGCCCCGAGCGCGATTCTGACCGAGGGCAGGATGGTGCAGATCAGTCCGATGACAAACGGAACAAGAAGTGCAAGCCAAAGGACAATTTCATAATGCATGGGCCGTAAACCTTTACCCTTTCAGTGTATCGAGCTGATCCGTATCGATATGATCAAATTCTCTGTTGATATGATAAATAGCCACACCCATAACCAGTACCGCAACAAAAGCGTCAAGCAGGATACCCAGCTCCACCAGCGCGGGAATCTCCACAACCGATATGACACCGATGGCATAAATGCCGTTTTCCAGAATAATATAGCCCAGACATTGCGTAAGGGCGTTTTTACGCGCGACAATCAGAAACAGGCCTGTAAAAAAGGTCGTGAGCCCAGTCGGCACGACAAAATCCATACCGGCGGCAGGATTCAGGGGAAGCTTTGAACCGAGCCACAGCGCAGCGCCCAGCATGCCCATACCGGCCATCACCGACATGCTGTAGCCGACATAGGGCTCCATTTCATTCTGTGTGCTAGCCTCCCGGATGCTGCGGCGAAGCAGACGCGGAAAAACAAATCCTTTCAAAATAAAGCTTGTCGCCGCAATAAGCAAAATGCGTAGCGTCAGGGCCTGCATATGGGCAAAAACGGTGAACAAACCCAGCAGCATTCCCTGAAATGAGGCAACGGCAATGCAGGAGCGCAGGCGGCTCAACCCCAGCAGGGCCATATTTGAAAGAATAAGCAGCATCATGGTTGTATCAATAACCGGTGTCATTTTGGCCTACCTCATCGAAAGTATAAAAGCAAACAATGCCAGAGAGCCAGCAGCCACAAGCAACTGCGGCACTCTGATTAGCCGCAGGCGCGCCATGGTTGATTCAATAACGCCCACGACAACAGCCAGCAGAAACATCCCGCCAAGCAGCGCTACGCTATTGAGCAGTAAAAAATTTCCACCGACCACGGGAAGAATCAATCCCACAATCACGGAGCCCAGCACCCATGCTTTCAGGGCTGCGCCGTACTGAATAAAACCAAAATCGGGACCGCTGTGATCAAGCACCATGACTTCATGAATCATCGTTAACTCAAGATGCGTAGTAGGATCATCAAAGGGGATGCGGGCATTTTCACATAAAAAAACAATGCCCAGAGCGGCCAGCACAAGAACGAGCTCAGGGGAGGTGGCCGATGTTGCGGCAAGCAGCTCCGACAGCGACAGCGTTCCGGTGCGGCGGGCCACGGTTGCCAGCCCCAGCAGCAGGGCCGGCTCTGCAAGGGCCGAGAAAAAAACCTCCCGGCTGGCGCCCATGCCTTCAAAACTTGAGCCGGTATCAAGGGCCGCAAGGACGGTAAAAAACCGCATGAGCCCGAGCATGTAGGCAAACAGCAGAAGGTCTCCCGTGAAGGCAAGCGGTGCTGTGGCACCGTTTACTGGAACCAGGCATAGGGCGACAAGAGCTGCGGCCAGGCCCACAATCGGGCCTGCGCGAAACAGCCATGAAGTGGTTGTGCTGTACACGGCGCCTTTGCGAAAATTTTTATATATATCATAATACGGCTGCAACAGCGGCTGTCCGGTACGGCCTGCGAATACTGCCTTGACACGGTTGATGATGCCGCCCAGAAGCGGTGCAAAAACAAGGCCTAAAATAATATTCATATAGCCTGCTGTCTGCATTCTCACCTCATCTGCCAGACAAGAAGTACGAGCAGCGTTATAACAATATAGAGCACATACAGATGCATACTCCCGTGCTGCAGAACCGCAAACCGAGCGCACACCTGCTTCACCCCGTCAAACACAGGACGGTATATTTTTTCAAAACCGACATCAAGGGTATGGGTCTTGAAGGCTGCCGAAGCCGGGAAATACTGCTCTGAGAGACGCAGGTGTTTTTCTGTTCTTAAAAACATCCTGAAAATATCCGTGATGGGTTGGGCAAATGACGATGCGCTGTATTGCATGCGCGGGGACGGGGCGCAGTAGCCGCAGTCCCAGGTGACGGAGCTGCCGACCTCCCTGCCCGAGAGCAGAAAGCGGCGAAGCAGGGTAAGCCCGGCCACCAGCAGCAGCAGGGCAATCGATCCGACCGTAATAGAGCCAAGATAGCCTCCCGCTGTCTTAAGCTCCCTTCCAGCATCAAAACCAAGGACGCTTGAAACGACACCTGACATGGCCGGCACGATACAGAAGCCGAGACATCCCACAGCAATGCAGCCTGCGGCAAGCAGCAGCATCGGCGCCACCATCAGAGGCCCGGACTCACGGGCTCCCGCAGCAGCCGGCGAGCGGGGCGCACCGAGAAAAACAATGCCGAAAGCCTTGGTAAAACAGGCCGCGGCAAGTCCGCCGATGAGGGCCAGCCCTGCAACAGCACCGATAAGCGGCACAGCAACATCGGCGCCCATGGAAATAGCGCCGCGAAGCGAGCCGAGATAGATTAAAAATTCACTTAAAAAGCCGTTCAGGGGCGGCAAGCCTGAAATGGCGACTGCTCCGACGAAAAAGCAGGCGCCGGTATAGGGCATTTTTTTGATGAGGCCGCCAAGATGGTCGATCTCCCTGGTATGCGCGGCCTGAAACACGGAACCTGCGCCCAGAAAGAGCAGGCCCTTGAACATCGCATGATTGACCACATGAAAAAGCCCTCCGGCCATCCCCAGTATGGCAACCGAGGGCACCCCTGCGCTCCAGCCGATGAGGCCGACGCCCAGCCCCATCATAATAATGCCGATATTCTCAACGCTGTGATAGGCAAGAAGCCCTTTAAGATCATGCTGCGCCAGAGCAAACAGCACGCCAAGCACGCCGGAAACAGTGCCGATGGCAAGCACCAGCCAGCCCCACCACAAAGGCGGCACATCAAAAAAGGTCAGCATGCGGACTATGCCGTAAATACCGGTTTTAATCATAATACCGGACATAAGGGCCGATACATGGCTTGGGGCTGCAGGATGGGCCTCGGGGAGCCATACATGAAAAGGGATGATGCCGGCTTTTGTTCCAAACCCGATAAGCGCAAGGATAAAACAGATGCTTGCCAGGGGCTGCGGCAGGCTGTGAGCAAACCGGTCAAAGTCAAGTGACCCAGCAGAGGCGCCGAAAATGAGAAACATCGGCAGCAGGCATGCCGTGCCCAGATGGGTGGCAACCATATATATCCATGATGCCCGGCGCACCTCTGCTTTTTCATTCTCGAAGGCCACAAGGAAAAAAGACGATAGAGCCATGATTTCCCAGGCTATGAGAAACAGGACCGCGTTGCGCGCCACACACACCAAAGCCATACTGGCAACAAGGATGGTGTAAAAAAACCACGCGACCCCGAGCCGTTTTGTGTCTTTGTAGTGCATCAGATACTGCCCGCCATAGACGGCGGCAAGGGCTGAAAGCAGGAAAACAGGCAAAAGGAAAAAAGCCGACAGGGGATCAATCTCTATGAATAAAGACCCGTACGGAATACTCCAGGCAGAGCGCAGCGACCGGGTGGCTCCGCCCATGAGCACGTCCAGCGCGGGGATGATGCCCACAGCGCAGCCCGCAACCGTGCCACCGGCGCCGATACAGCTGCTGAGCCAGGGCTTGTTCCAAACTATCAGAGCACCGCAACCGCTTATAACAAGTATCCCCAGGGCCAGAAGCAGCAGCACCGTTACAGCCCTCCTGCCGCATCAGTGGCCAATACTTCTTCCAAAGCTTGGACTTTTTGCAGTATCTCTTCGCGAGGGCGCTGCTCTTTAATCATCTGTTTAAATGCAGGATCCCGCAGTACAAAGGAAAGCCGTGACAGCAGAAACAAATGCGTGCGCACTGTTGGTGCGACAAGCGTGAACAGACAGTTGACCGGCTGCCCGTCAAGAGACAAAAAATTTATCGACTGTTCGAGGAAACAAAGCGTTATCATGGGCTGCGGCACATGCAGAACTATGGGGTTTCGCACATGGGGGATTGCGATGCCGTCGCCAATGCCGGTCGAGGACATTGCCTCCCGGGCAAGAAGAAACTGCAGAAGATAGCCCCGGTCGGCATCATCGGGGAGCCTCATAACTTCGACAATGGCCTTGAGCGCGGATTCTTTGTCCGAGCCGCTTATGCGATAAAAAACACCCCCTGCGGTGAGCGCTTCCGTCAGGCTCATCACCTGCGCAGATTCAGGCTCCTGGAATATTTCCACAGGCGCATTCAAGTGCCGTGAGGTTGACCATTCGAGTATTTCCGTGCGGTTGAAGCGATACTGGCCATTGATTCTATAGGCAGGTATGCTCCCCTCTTTTATCCACCGGCGAATCGTCTTTTCCGTGACGTTTAAAAGTTCAGACAAATCTTTTATAGTCAGTCTCATTTTGCCTTATTTATTCTTTATATTAAACCATATTGCCCAAAAATGGACATTGAAAGACAAAATATCTTTTTCACGGGGTTTTGTCAAGAGGCAAAGAAGAATATAATAAAATAAGGAATAGCAGGTAACGGCATTGCGGAACGTTATTATTCACCGAGGACGACGGGGTCAAAAAAAAACCACAGCTACTCAGAGCTGCTGTGAAAAACCGGCAATTTCAGGCGATCAGACAGCCTTATCAGCCTTTTTTATAAAGCGGCTATTGCTTATAAAAAACGAGCAGACAAAACCGACAACGAGCAGGCCTGCGCCTATGGCGAAGGTAAGCTGGCCAGCAGCATCCTTGCGGGTGTCCTTTATGACCGCGACAATCTGGGGGCCGGCCACACCGGCAAGCGACCAGGCAGTCAGAATGGCGCCATAGACCACGGGCATAAGCCGTGTGCCAAACACATCAAGAACAAAGGAGGGCATGGTGCCGAAGCCGCCCCCGTAGCACAGCAGAATATAGCAGACAAGCATGCTGAACAGCAGCGGGCTGTCGATATACCGCAAAGCGACGAAAACGACAATTTGCGTTGCCAGTATGATGCGGAAAGTCTGTATGCGCCCGATCCGGTCTGAAAGCCCTCCCCATAAAAAACGACCGATGCCATTAAAAAGCGAGCTTACGGCAATAAGCGTTGCACCGGCCGCAGCCAGAGCGCGCATGTCCATGCCGGGGTTGCCCCGGGCCAGGATGTCCTGCAGCATGGGCGACTGAAACCCGATAAACATAATGCCCGCCGTCACATTGCAAAAAAGCACAAGCCACATGAGCAGCCATTTGCCCGAAAAAATGCAGTCGCGGGCGCTCAGCATGCCACCTGTTTGCGGGTCTGCCTGCGAGGCATGCTGCGCCGCAGCGGCGCCGGGCGGATTCTTCAGAAAAGCGCCGAAAGCAACCGTCGCTCCCATGATAAGGCCGATATACATAAATGTCAGGGCAATATCATCGCCTGTCATCTGCATAAGGGCCGGGCCGATCAGCTTTGACATAAGCAGCGCGCCGAACCCGAACCCCATGACAACCATGCCGGTTGCAAAGCCCTTCCTGTCAGGAAACCACTTGCCCACAGTGGCCACCGGCGTCACATAGCCAAACCCCATACCGATACCGCCGACAACCCCGAACCCGAGATACAGCAGCAGCAGGCTGTGGTACTTCAGAGCCAGCCCTCCGAGAATGTAGCCCAGAGCATACAGTGCCCCGCCGGTCATTGAAAGTTTCACCGGGCCGATCCTCGGCAGGTTGATGCCACCCCAGGCGGCGGAAAAACCGAGAAACAATATGGCAATGGAAAATGCCCATGCAACCTGAGAATTTGACCACCCCATGGCCGTCACAATAGGCTTCTGGAAAAAACTCCACGCATAGACGGTGCCCAGCATCAGCATGAGTATGGTTCCCATAACGATGACCACCCATCGATACGGCAAACGGTCTGTCGATTGATATGTCTGCTTCATGTGTGCAACTTTGTGTTTGATGAGTTCCGCCGTTTGCCATTGCGAGGAGTCCGCCGTGGCTGATGGCAATCTCGTTTTACATTGTAGGGGCTCAAAATTTTGAGCCCCTACGAATTAAACCATCTGAAAATTCTGTAAAATATCTTTACCAAAGCACACCTCGGTAAAAACCCCCAGCACCTGCTCGCGGGTCATGCGCTCATAATCTTCACGGCGCGGCAGCACCAGAAGCCCGCCCACATCAACCGCGCCGGGGCTCACGAGCATATGGTCGCCGTCCTGGCTGAAATAGCAGCCGGGCCGGTGCGCTTTGCGCGGCAGAAGAATGCCGATGAGATCAGGGCCGTCTGCGGCAATGATGATATTTATGAGCGGCTCATCCTGCACATGGGTCACCTTCTTCAGGTGGCTGACGGCACGGATCAGATTCTCCTCAAGCGCGGCAGAATTCTGGCTGCGGCAGATGAAGACGCCCCGGTGGTCAACCTCTCCGGCAAAGCAAGCGCCCTGCCCTTGCATATCGCTGATCTGCGACAAGCCCATCCCGGCGGCAATTACCAACTGCACCTGCGACACCAGCGGTATGCCGCCTGCAGGGTATGCCTGAAAATGGAGATGATCGGGGGCCGAGGCCCCGCAGGCCGGGCCATTGTAAAAAGCCTCGAACGCACCTCCCGTGTCCGCGACAAACGAGATCATTGTACCAAGGCAGGCGCCTATCTCCTGCAGCAGATGCTCTGTATGGGAGACCACCAAATGATCGGGGAATATGGGGTAGGGATTGCCCAGAATCAGCCAATCGTTTTTGTATGCCAGCGCCCGCTGGTCAGGGTAAAGATTTTCAGGGCAGAGGAAACACGGCCGCGCCTCTATGGATTGTTTATCTACTTTGGCCGTTGAGCTTTTTATGCGAAACGGGTTATGCTGCAGCTCGACTTCAAGATCGTTGAGAAAAATTTTTTTATACAGACTCTGCCGCAGCCCATCATGGGCCTCGCGCAGCTCAGGCCAGCTGCCAAGCTGCTGTCTTATAAAAGCCGAAAGCCTCTGATCAAGTGCGGCTCCATCTGATATGATATACGGAGCAAGCAGGGCATCGTCTGCCATAAATTTTTTTATTGGTTCCATTGTTGTGATCGGTTTGCTCAGTTGGATTAGTTTAATTAGTTGAGTTGGTTAGATCGGTTGCATTTATTGCATTAATGACGATATGAATTAACAGCTTTTATAACATGACTTTGACTTATCGGACAATGGTATATTACCCAAACAAATATGTAATAAATTTGTGCTGACTTCTAATCATACTTTTGACACGTAATGTTGAATTTAAATAAAAAGGCGTGGCCACTACATGTAGTTGCCAGCCTTTTCTGATGCTACACAGGATTAGCCATTTATACTGTTAGGCTGTAGTTTTAGTGAACGGCCTGCAGATATAAAACATCTTGCGGCATGGAGCGCGGTCTGATATGTGGAGTTATGTCAACCCGGAAGGCTGTTTTTGTGCGCAACCCGACCGTTTCGTAGGGGCTTAAAATTTTAAGCTTCCTACAGCTAAATAAAACACAGGGGTCCAAGGGGTAATCGGGATCGGCGTAATCATATGATCGCTGAACCGAATGATCCGCACGCCCTAACTGCTGCAGTGCTTGTCCTTTTTAAAAAACAAAAATAAAGTGGGCTTCATCAGGATCAAGGGGGAGCAATGCTCGCAAATGAAATCAAGCATCAATAATCACGGCAACTGTTAGAATGCTATACCTCATTAAAAGCATAACGATCTCTTAAACACAAAACGCAACATAGCAAGCAACCACATATGATTTCGTTCGAGAGCTTCGGAAAAACAGAAAGATTAGGCAATCACCTTTTTCAATATGTCTTCTTGAGAACAACTGCAAGGCGTTTGCAGGTAAAGTTCCATTGTCCGGACTGGGTGGGGGAGAGCATTTTTTTATTGAATGATGACGATGAACGAACGGATACAATTATTGACGTTAATAAACTCTACAGACAGCCCTACAATAATTGCGGATATACAAAATGCGCTTTAAACATCAAGGACGGAACGGATATAATCGGATATTTTCAGTCGGAAAGATATTTCGATCGGGAAAACGTCAAAAAATGGTTTGCTTTTAAAGATGATGCCATCGCATTGGTTAAAGACAAATATAAAAACATCAACTTCCATGAAAGCACCGGGCTTCATTTGCGATTTGGAGACATGAAAAATGATTTAAAATACATGCTTCTCCCAAAAGAATACTATTCAAAAGCATTATCTAAAATTCGCCGGCAAAAAAACGTATTGGTGTTTTCGGACGAAATAGAATCAGCACGGCAGGTCCTTGATGGTATCGATGCAAATTTTATTTACGTGAGCGGAAACAGGGATTATGAAGATCTGTATCTCATGACCCGGTGCCACGATTTTATCTGTTCAGTATCAACCTTTAGCTGGTGGGGGGCATGGTTAAACGATTGGCCGGATAAAATTGTTGTCGCGCCGCCGGAAGGTATACGGTCGGGACATTATGTTCGCTGTCCGGATTTTTGCTGTAAAGACTGGATTCCTGTTCAAACGGCAAGATTTTTATTTGACGACTATCGTTTTCTTATTTGGCGGCAAGAGCTGAGAAAAGCCCGGGCGAGAAATTTTAAAGACAATGTATGGTGCCTTAAAAATTATTTAATGAAGAAAATTAAGAAAACCAAATTTTTTGTTTCCCGTTAACCGCTCCATCAACGCAGTGCTTCGCGTTGGCGCACCCTTGCTGATCGGGCCGGTAATTTATTTCTTCCTTCTGTCAGTTAGCCGGAATGATTTCTTCGAGAGCCAACGGGATGGAGTATTTAGAGCGTTCAGGAAACATGCCTGATGCCACTTCTACAGCGCGTAAAATAACGTTGGAATGCTAAAAGGATAAAATTATGGGGACGCTACTGCTGACGGCTTGCATAAATCCCGGTGCCACGCCATTCGTCAAGATTAACAATGTCAATGAGCGACTTCAGAGCTATCTGGGCTCCCTTGAAAAATGGATAAGTGAAAGCACTTTTGATTCAATAGTGTTTTGCGAGAACAGCGGCTACGAATATGACTATGGTTCCTTGATGGAAAAAGCGGTGGCGAATGGCAAGAAACTGGAAGTACTGGTATTTAGCGGAAACGAGGGATCGTATATTCGCGGCAAGGGCTATGGCGAAGGGGAAATACTCAAGCACGCACTGGATAACAGCATTCTTCTGAAGGATGCGCATACATTCTTTAAATGCACAGGCCGACTATTCGTAAGGAATATAAATAGGCTCCTGCACGGAAATTCCAAACGAGAAAATGTCTTTCAGCGATCTTGGTGGTCGCATCGGGCTGTTGATACCAGGTTTTTCAAGTCCGGTGTGCAGTTTTTCCGGGACGATCTCATGGATGCATACCTCGAGGTTGATGATCGTGCCAACCGTTTCATCGAATATGTGTATCTGGACAAGCTGAGAGGTAAACACCTCCCGGTTTTCAGCGAATTCCCCGACATCATAGGGATATGCGCGACGACGAAAGCCCCATACACCTTGACGAAGTTCCGACTAGCCAAGAAGAACGTCTTGCTGAAAATCGGCTACTTCAACATATTCTAGGAAATAGAGACAAGGGAGGCGATGTGGTATTCGTAAAACCGTAAGGCATATAGCTCAATATCTTGTATCAGCGATTACCCGCCAAAAATTCCATATAACGGCTCTAAATGTAGTCTGTGGGCTATTGCTTAATTATTCCACATTATCAGAAGAAGTCTTTGTTCTGTCAGATTAACTTAAACCTAATCTCTGTGAGTGTATGATTATAAGTACTGATGCTGCTACAACTCATTGAACCAATCAAACCAATTTAACTGTTTGCTAACAGCCTCTCCTTTATCTCCTGCGTGCGCAGGCTGTCCTTATAGGTTGCGTACCGCACTTCCTGCTCATTTGAAAGCCCTGCGTCGGTATTGTCCTCCCAGCGGCGGCAGAGATAGACGGGTTCATAAATTCTGCCTACTTTGTAATCGCGGGAAATCCGAAGCGACACTGCATAGTCCTCGCCATAACTGACATTCGGGAACGGGAACCTGCGCAGAAGCTGCGTTGCAAAGGCGCGCGGCGCGCCGATTCCGTTTACGCGCAGGAGATTATTGCGGCCGTTTTCATCACTCCACTCGCGGTGGTCGATGATGCCGGGCGGCAGTTCTTCGAGATTGAAATTCACGAGACGATAGGAGCCCACCACCATGCCGAAGCACCCCTCACGGAGCATGCAGATAACTTTTGCCAGCGTATGCTCGTCCGTATAGAGATCATCTGAATCAAGCTGGCAGACAAGACGGCCGCATCGGGCCGACTGCACCGCTTCATTCCAGCACCCGCCGATGCCGAGATCGGTGCGCTGGGGGATAATATGGACAACGCGGCTGTCTCGGGCCGCCAGATCATCAAGTATTGCGCTGGTGCGGTCTGTTGAGTGATTCTGCACGACAAGCACATTGAACGAAAAATCAGCTGCCTGCGAAAGGGCGCTCTGCACAGCATCGGCAATGGTGCGCTCCCGATTCCGTACAGGGATAACGATGCTTGCCGCCACGGGATACGCTGCGCCATCGTCGGGGGCAGGCAGCACTTCATGGCTGCAGTATGAGCCGATGCGCTGCAGATGCTGCGTTGCCACAGCCTCCATCTCTTTTTGATACTCCATCTGCCGGGAATCGACATAGGCAAACTGCGATTTTTTCAGATCAAAGCCCTCTGTGATAAGTGAGCATGGCTCAGACACATGCACGACAGAAGATACGCAGGACACTTTGAGCCGCAGCTCGTACAAGCCTGCCCAGCGCGTGTCGGATACCTGACCGTGGGGTTCAAGGGCCCGCCTCACCGCAGTCATGCTGTACAGCTGCACCGGCCCGAAAGAAAAGTCGTCACGGATGCTGCCCGGCTGATAATCGGCAAGCTTTATAACGGAATCTGCTGAGCGTCTGCCGATCCAGTAATCTGCATAGACAAGCCCAGAACCCCCCTCACGGGCTGTCCGAATGAGTCGACCACTATCTTCATCGGCGATTGCAACACCAGAAGAGGAGGGAATGATAAGAGCATATTCCTGAGCCCCGGCATTTTCTAATGCCTGGACAACAGCCGCCCCGCCCGGACCATCGCAGAAAATAATTTTTTCGATATGCGTATGTGCAGAAAGCGCGGCAATCAGCTCCGGATTATTTCTATCAAACAGTATGGCGACAACAGATTTCATGTTATTAAAAAATCTCCTTCTGCAGGAGCGGCTTGAGCCGCGATTAAAACCTCCCGGATTTCGCGGCTCAAGCCGCTCCTGCAGAGATTAATTTATAATTTTTTTATCGCGCAACAATTGCATTTCAGCATCAGTCAGGCCGAGGCTTTTTAAAACCTCATCCGTATGCTCTCCCAGGGTGGGCGGGGCCGAGGGACTGCGGCCGGGGGTCTCTGAGAACTTTATGGGGAAACCGAGCGTATTGATGGTGCCGTAGTCATGATGCGTCACCTGCGTGACCATGTCGCGCGCCAGCACCTGCGGATCGGTCACCACCTGGTCCACCGTGTAAATAGGGCCGCAGGGTATGCCGGCCCCGTCAAGAAGCGCGAGCCAGTGCGCCGACGGCCGGGCACTGATAAGGGGTTCGATTATGCCAAGCAGCTCGGCCCTGTTTTCAACCCGGGCCGGATTGCTGGCAAACCGCGGATCATCAGTCAGATGCCCGATCCCCATAACCTTCGTAAACGACCGCCAGAGGTTATCATTGCCCACAGCGATATTTATAAATCCGTCTACAGTTTTAAATGCCTGGTAGGGCACAATAAGGCCGTGGCCCGAGCCCGCGCGCTTCGGCACCTCGCCTGTTGCCCAGTAGCTCTGAGCCTGATAGGTGAGCCAGGAAACCTGGCCGTCTAGCATTGCGGCATCGATATACTGGCCCCGGCCGGTCTGCTGCCGGTGATAGAGGGCTGTTATAATGCCGATGGCTGCGAACATGCCCGTGGTAAGATCGGTAATGGAAATTCCCACTTTAAGCGGCTGACCATCCGGCTCGCCCGTCAGGCCCATGATGCCGCCGTAGCCCTGCAGCACCTGGTCATAGCCGGCCCTTTCGGCATACGGCCCTGTCTGTCCGAACGCCGACACCGAGCAGTAGATGATCTCGGGCTGCAGCGCCTTGACCGTCTCGTAATCCAGCCCCAAACGCTTCATGACGCCGGGACGGTTGCCCTCAACGACCACATCTGCTGTCTGGATAAGCCGCAGTGCTATGTCACGGGCCTTGTCGTTTTTAAGGTCGAGGGCGATGCTTTTCTTGTTGCGGTTGATGCTCAGATAAAAGGCCGACTCGGAGCCGACAAAAGGCGGGCCCCAGCCGCGGGAATCGTCGCCCGCGCCGGGCATTTCAATTTTCACCACCTCGGCGCCCATATCCGCAAGCAGCATGGTGCAGTACGGGCCTGCAAGGGCACGCGTAAAGTCTATAATACGAATGCCTGTAAGTGCCTGTTTCATATTTGCAATCCTGATTGTCGCACACCAAAGAACATTGCGTGAATATATGTAGGCAGGCATATCTTGTCAACCTGTCTTTTAGCGAACCCCTTCAGCCGGTGCAAAAATAGCCATTGCAACAGAGTGCCGCATGTATTACTCTCGCAAAAAGTACGATTTTAATGGCGGCACGCACTATGGCAGACATGCCTCTGTTTCCACATTTCAGGCAGCTTGATCCGGATGATCGCGACAGTATCCGCGAAATACTGTGGGCCTATCAGCCCGAAACCTCGGAGCTCACCTTCACCAACCTCTTCATCTGGCGCAGGCACTACGGCACGCAGTGGTGCCTGTGGCGCGACACGCTGCTGTTTCTGTGCAGCAATGCAGACGGCAGCCTGTTCGGCCTCCCGCCGGTTGGGCCTTCTGTGCGCACGGAAGCTGTACGGCTTCTGCTTGCATGGCTGCGGGAAGAAAAAAAACAGCCGCAGCCCTGCATCGCCCGGGCCGACATACGGCTTGTGCAGGAGCTTACTGCAAGCCCGGGGTTCAGCTTCGAGCCCCGGCGCGAGCACTTTGACTATGTTTACAGGACCAATGATCTTATCCAGCTTGCAGGCCGCAAGTATCATGGCAAGAAGAACCACGTTAACAAATTCCGCTCAAGCTGCAGCTTCACCTACGAGCCGATTACAGCAGAACATGTGCAGGCATGCCTAAAGCTGCAGGATGCATGGTGCGACTGCAACCGCTGCAGCGAGGATATGAACCTGATGGGCGAATGGGAGGCAATAAAGGAGCTGCTCGGCTCTTCTGACGGCCTGGCCGTGCAGGGTGGGGTCATACTGATTAACGGTGTGGTTGAGGCTTTCACGCTCGGAGAACTTTTAAATAAAGAGACTGCCGTGGTGCATATAGAGAAGGCAAATGCCCAAATCCCTGGCCTCTATGCCGTCATGAACCATCAGTTCTGCGAGCATGCCTGGAGCGGTGTACAGTTTGTGAACCGCGAGCAGGACCTGGGCGATGAAGGCCTGCGTCAGGCAAAGCTTTCCTACCATCCCGAGCGGCTGGTGGAGAAATTTACGATAAGCCTTGCCACTGGATGAATCCAGCAGCGCGCCGATGTTTGTATTGCAGCCATTTTGATTTTTATCGTTATCGAAAATCAATCATTTGAGAAAACTCAATAATAAAAACAGACGCACATATCTGTTATCCATCTGTGACCTGTCATTATTTTATTAGCGGCATAGTTGCCGTAAACATTCAAAAGGAGAGGATATGCCGTTGTTACTTCAATCCTAAATAGGGCTGTCAGTTGGTTGAAATAATCAAAATTACAGGTTTTTGTTCGATGTAAAATCTGCGTCATGCTTAGCAGGTTGAGCCCGCGACGGCGGGGATCGACAACCCGTGTTCCACATGATGAATAAATCTGTACTATGGGGTGATTATGAGCGGATTTAATTTCGAGGCAAGAACGAGGCAATATTCTAAAAAAAATGCACGCTGGCTGGGCAGGGCTTCGCAACTCGCCTATGACGACGAGGCGTTAATCAGGTCCGAGGTGACCAGAAGCTGGGGGTTTAAAACTTTTGAGTTTTGGTCGGGCGGCAACAACCTCATCGACACGCAGTGCTTCATCGCAGGAAATGACGAGATGCTGCTGCTGGCCTTCCGCGGCACGCATGAGCTCAAAGACTGGATGACCGACATCAACATCACCCTCGTGGGCGGGCCCGGCGGCAGAGTGCATGAGGGTTTTTTGATGGGCCTCAGCCTGGTCTGGAGCCAGATCATCACCTTTATCTGCAATGAGCGAAAGGGCCGCGCCCTGTGGGTGACCGGCCACAGCCTCGGGGCTTCGCTTGCCACGCTTGCCGTAGCAAAGCTGCGGCTTGAGCGCGACGAGCCTGTCAACGGCCTCTACACGTTCGGCCAGCCGCGCACGGGCGACCGTGATTTTGCGAAAAATTTCAATGCCGATTTCTGCGCGCAGACTTTCCGCTATGTCAACAACAATGACATCGTTGCCCGTGTGCCGTTCCGCGCGATGAACTACAGCCATGTGGGCTCGTTCAGGTATTTTGATGTCAACGGCAATCAGCGCGACGATATAAGCTGGTGGGATAAGCTTGCCGACCACTTGAAAGGCAGTATCAATGATCTGCTCAAGCCCGGCACTGACGGCATGAAAGACCATTCGATGAGCAGGTACATGGCATGCCTTGAAAAGGCCCTCGACTGAAAGCGCTCGCTCACGAATCAACCCGCACGCCCCCGCTGGAATTTTCAGCGAGGGCATGTACATTAAGGCAAGAAAGCGGTTTCAGCACCAAGGCACAGCGTAGAGTATTCTTTTCACTTCCTGCGCTCTCCGCGCCTTTGCGACTATGTCATAATAGTCTTTTATGCGTGCCTGAAATTAATCCGCTGTGCGCAGCCTTCGGACTCCCTGCGTGGTTCATGCCGCTGCTCATAATGTTTTGTTGTCTAAAACCGTTCGAATCGTTTGAGCCAGCTCCCGGCGGTTAAGCGGTTTCATAACAAGGGCCTTGACGCCCAGCTCCCGCGCGGTTTCCTCTGATATTTTTTCACTATAGCCGGTAGCAATGATAACAGGTAGGTCGGGCCTGATCCGCATAAGTTTTCCAGTCAGAATGTCTCCTGTCATCTGCGGCATGGTCATATCGGTTATGACGAGATCAAAGCCGAAGGGGTCCTTTTTAAATAATTTCAGGGCGCCAGGGCTGCTGTGCGCTACGGTAGGTTTGTACCCCAGAGATTTCAGCATGCTCTGCCCGAAATCAAGCAGCATTTTTTCATCGTCAACAAGCAGTATGCGCTCAGTGCCCTTGAGCGTCCGGCTTGTTTCGCTGCTGCCGTCAAGGGCGGCATCCGGTATTTGCGGAAGCAGCACTTCAAATGTGCTGCCTCTGCCCGGCTCGCTTTCAACCAGCATCTCCCCTCCATGGCTTTTAACAATGCCGTGCACCACGGCAAGGCCCATGCCGGTCCCTTTCCCTAATTTTTTCGTCGTGAAGAACGGTTCAAAGATGCGGTCCATATTTTGAGGGTCGATACCGGCGCCTGTGTCGCTGACGGAAATTTTCACGTATGCCCCGCAGCCCAAACCAGGATACCCCGACAGAGGGGGGGCATCGAGAAAAACAGGCTGCACCCCTATCACGAGCGCGCCGCCGTTTTTGCTCATGGCATGTGCCGCGTTGGTACACAAATTTATCACTACCTGATGGATTTGCGTAGGGTTGGCATTGATCAGCCCGGATTGTTCGCTTAACTTCTCCCGTATGTCAATCGTTGAAGGCAGGGTTGCCCGGAGCAGTTTCACGGCCTCTTTGATAATGGAGCTTACCTGCAAAGGCCCCCGCACCTCCATGTCCTTGCGGCTGAAGGCAAGTATCTGCCGGACAAGATCCCGCGCGCGCAGGGTCGATTTCAGTATCTGCTCGAGATTATGTTCAACGGAGAGTCCTCTGGATAGTTCATCAAGAGACAGTTCCGTATAGCCCATAATGGCGGCAAGGATATTGTTGAAATCATGGGCAATGCCGCCGGCAAGAGTGCCGATAGCCTCCATTTTCTGCGACTGGCGCAGTTGGGCCTCTATCTTTTTCCGATCGGTGATATCACGCAGCACCGAGATCGCTCCGCTCACGTTCCCGCTGTCGTCGCGCAGCGACATGGCATTGCATTCCAGATAAATATTTGAACCATCTTTTTTACGCCAGATGATCTCGCAGTCTTTAACAAATCCCTTTTCAAAAAAGGCCTCGAGCATAGCAAGAGCCGACGCCCGATCCTCCTCGCGCTCGGGGGAGAATATTTCCATTGACTGGCCGATGAGCTCCTGTTCGGTATAGCCCAGGGCAGCAAGGGCAGCATCATTTACGGTGACGATACACCCCGTGTCGTCGGAAAAAAAGATGCTGTCGGGGCATGTCTTGAAAATTTTTTCCAGCATGTCCCGCGAGGTTTTGACTGCATCCTCAGCCTGTTTCCGGCTGGTTATATCGGCTATGGCTCCGAACATGAAGGCAGGATTGCCCGTTCTGTCATATTCATAACAGTTGCGGGTGATAATATAATGAACGGTTCCATCGGTTGACAGCAGGCGGTATTCTATATCCTGCGAAAGGGAGTCTTCGTTTTTGTGCAGGGCTGCTGCCAGCTCTTGGTCATTGGGATGGATATGGGTAACATACAGCTCAAATGACGGCATGACCGCGCCGGGAGCATATCCCAGCAGCTGGTACAGCTCGTCAGACCAGAAGATCGTGCCCGTCCTGAAGTCGTATTTCCACCCGACGATCCGGCCCAGCCGCTGGATTTCCCTCAGGAGATTTCTGCTTTCCCGCAGTTCTTCCTGTGCCCGCTCGCGCTCGGTGATGGCCGTCCATTCTCGAAGCGCGTGTCTGATGATATGCGGCAGGTCCTGGATCCGCTCGGGGGATAAAACAAAGTAATCCAGCGCGCCCGACTTTATAGCTTCCACGGCAAGGGCTTCGCTGCCGGAGGCGGTCATGAGGACAACAGGGATCCGCACGCCGTTCTCGGCATCGGCAAGCAGTTCAATGCCGCCGCCATCGGGCAGGCTCCAGTCTGCAAGAATTATATGAGGCGGGGATGCGGCAAGACTGGCTCGGGCTTCTTTCAGACTTTTCGCAAGGCGAATGCTGACAGACTCGACAGGCCTGAAAACCTCGATTATAGATGCCGCATGGCTGGCTGCTCCTTCAACCAGTAAAATGTTAACGGAGGATTGCAGGTGTTTCTCCATAGCAGCCATTTCCTTTGCAGCAGCCGCGGATATTGAATCACGCGTGGGCGTCTAAAAAAACCGACCCATCGCAAGTGTGATAAGGACCGATATGCCGATCACACAGACAAATAACAATAGACATATGGTGATTTTAGTTGGCGTAAACTTTTTGCCCATATTCCCCCCTTACTTCTGATGACTCATATGTAGCCTTCGCAGGTAAACAAGGTGGTAAGACAAAAACAGAATGTCTCTTGATCTAGGCATCACCACTGCGGTTTTTTTATGACAAACGATTTCGCGTATGAATCATAGTAAAAGACAGTGGAAAGGGCAATAGCCTAAAGGGCTATTTTTGTGGCCCTAGGGTGCTATTGACGAGAAGTTTGGGTGCTGCGGCGATGTTTTAAATAGATAATGCGGTTTTTGCGTATAGCGGTGCTGAACTGAAACCGGTTTTCCACAGTGAACCCGGCATAAAATCTATGATGCGGTTGTTCTCCTCGGCCTCGCGCAGGGCATTTCTTTATTCTGTTGCGCTCCGTCATGTCGCGAAAGGAGCACACAGCGCCGATACTGGCTTGAGCCCGGTCTTTGAGAAGGCGGGCATTGATTGCCGTACAAAAAACAGAGCCATCCTTTCTCCTGAATTTCCCCTCGAAATTCCTCACACCTCCCCGTGTGCGCATTTTTTCCATGATCGGATGGTATTTTTTAGAAAACAAAGGGTTTGGCGACCCTTGAAATTGAAGGTTTCGTTCAAAATTGCCCTAAGCCCGACAGGCGCCTGGAGCGCAGCGGAAATGCTGGAACAGAGACTATCAGCCTGTCTGAATCCGCCTGCTTCTCATGCAGCCCTTCACGGGAGAAATGAAAAATCTGGTCGCATCAATAAAAAGGGCGGTGCCGCTGCCGACCCGCCCCTGCGCATACGAACTTTCGGAATTAAAAATCTTTCAAATCATCATCATCAAAGGGAATGATTTCCTCGGGCCGCACATCGGCGTGCCGTGCCTTGTGAACCGACGGGGGCAGCGCAGAATACGTCGCGCGGGGCTTGGTATATGGCTGCTCCCGTGTTTGGTCGAGGG
>Ga0209777_10001667_pt1 | contig 31297 bp, 21 predicted proteins | sample FrelakmetHBP12HB_FD_187147 | JGI IMG/M metagenome (GOLD analysis project Ga0209777, IMG submission 187147) | Freshwater lake sediment microbial communities from the University of Notre Dame, USA, for methane emissions studies -HBP12 HB (SPAdes)... | ecosystem: Environmental > Aquatic >... | reverse complement strand
TGAAAGAAAAGGTGACCCCGGAACAAATGGCCAACGTGCGCTTAACCCCCGCGAAGTTCCACGGGGAATGGAACTATACGATCACACCTCATGAGAGAATCATTTAGGTTATTTGTGCGCGAACGCTAAGTGTAATCCGCATCCGCAATGCATGCCTTGGGCGCGACACCGCCGGCAGTAACCGTTGGTGCCAGAACGTCGGGCATCACGGCGCCCCGAACGCGGCCTGCACGGCGGCAAGGTCGCGTAAATCCACGTTGCCGTCCCGATCGAAATCCACCCGCTCGCACCCGGCCGTGATCGGCTGCCCGGGACCGGTGAGACACATTCGGAACGCCGAGAAATCCGACAAGTCAAGGGTGATGGAGACGTCGAGACGTCTCCATCACCCTTTCTGAATTATGCTTCTTCATTCGTGCTCAGGATCACGCCAATCCTCTCTTCTCTCCCATTTTTCATGGACACAATGTACACGGACCCGTGGTTCCCTGGGCGGTGCACTCCGCATCCGTGATGCACACCTTACTCGCATTACCGGTGCACTTGCCGGGCTTGAACGGATAAGGCAGACCCTTGAAGGCATCCACGCACATCGAGATGTGCGTGAAGCTCAAGTCTGGAGCGATGTCGATCGTGCCCCTGGCATCACCGGCCAACAGCACTCGGGCCTTGATGGGAGCGCCCAGTGCACTCCTGAACTTGTTGACCAGCGCGGAAATGTCCGAGGTATCCGGCTGGCTCACCTCCGGGTGTGCCGGATCGTAGTAAGGCGTCTCCACGTCGCCCCAGCGGGTCGTGGCAAACGGGGTCGAACCGGACACAAACGCGCAGACGTTCTCGATGCCCTGGCAGACGGCCGCCACGTTCTCCACGGTATACGAGGAACTCGGAACGATCGCCGGGGAGGCTATATGAAGAATGTTGCTCAACGGTGCACTGCACGTGCCGCCCGGGCAGTCCGCGTCCACGTTGCATAAGCTAGCCGCGTTACTGCAGCTACTGAACGCGTTCCAATTGCGGTAGTACGGATTGCACTGCAATTGGGAGGCCACAAACCGCACGCCACTGCTCGCCGACTCTACATACACAGACGGCGGTCCCGCCCACAATTGCTGTCCCTCGAACGCCGTGAAGGGAACCGACGCGCCGCCAGTATACGGTGGATTGACGTGGTGCAGCGCCACCAGCGTCACACGCAGTGCCGTCTCGCCGCTTGCCGCAACCGCGCCGGACGCGGGAACGACTACAGATAGAAAGCGCGGCTTGTCCAGATTGCTGGGGTCCGGCTGGACGGCCGGCGGGGTGGAACCGCCCAGGTCAGTTGAATCAACCAAGCCGTCGCAGTTCATGTCGCCGTCGGCCCATCCGCACGTCCTGTTGGAGTTGCACGGATTCGGGCCGGTGATCGAGGCGATGATGATGTCCCGGTCGGCTTGATCCACCACGCCGTCTAGGTTTACGTCGCCGGTCTGAGTTCCAAGAATCACGCCGACGAGCTCGGCCACGTCGGCGGAATCGACCTCAAGATTGCCGTTCATGTCGCAACTTAAGTCGATGAATACGGCGTCGTTGAGCACGTGCCACGATCCAAGGCGTGCCATACGGCAGCAGTAGTCGATGTCCTTCGCGTCGACCACTCCGTCCCAGCCGACGGGTTGGGCACCCGCTACTGGGTTGCGGCCCGCAACGTCTCCGCGGAAGTCGCCGGCCTGATAGACCTTGCCGGTCGCGAGGAATGGCGCACCCGCGTCGTTCACGTCGTGGGGCAGCGCAAACTTTGGATCGAGACCGAGACCCACGGGTATTTCGATTTTTGTGGCCGGATCAGCCCACGGATAAGTGCCGACCGCGTTGCATGGACCGGTGGTGCCGTGATCCGTGCAATCGCTCGGCAACCCGATGCGGCAGACGATCTGATTGTTACCGCTGCAGCGACCATAGGTCGCCAACGCGGTGTCGATGTCGATCGCGCCTTGCTTGCGATTGAGTTGACCGCCAGACAACGCCAACCCGTCCATGAAGTAGCGCAAATCTTCCTTGGTGAAGTCGCCGTCGCCATTGAAGTCGCCAATCACTTCCGGGATGGCGCCGTCAACCGCGCCGCCGTTCGTTTGGTTGCCTGCGTTTCCGGTCCCAGTGGCCTGCGGATCGGACTTCTGCCAGGTTCGCGGCAAGTAATAGGCCTTCACCATCTCGGCGGCGTCGGCGAGGTTGCGGGCGCCGTCCTTGTTGAAATCGCCCTGAATCTTGTTCCGGGCCGCAAGCTGTTGACCCGACGAAAAGTTGGTAATGAAGCTCGTACCGTTCCAATAGGTGTAGCTGCCTGTCGTGGATCCGTCGGTGTACATCGCTCCCCCGGTCAGTCCGTTCCGCGCGGGAACGCGCCCGCCGGTGAGAGGGTTGATCGAGCCAAAGGGCGGTGTGTCCTGACCGACTCCCAATCCGTTGTTGGTGCGAATGAAGTTTTGTAGTTTCTGATTAAGGGAGGTTGTGGGCGTGAAGACGGTTCCATCCGTAAGACCCTGGGTGCAGTCCTCGCCCGCGGGAAGAAAGAAGTTGGTGGCCAGGAATTGACCGGGCATATTCAGCTTAGACTTGCAGAAGTCCGCCCGGCAGACCTGCGCTACTGGATTGCAGTCGGAATCCAGGTCGCACGGATCGGCATTTATGCTGCAATGTCCGCCGGGTCCGCCTATGCAAGTCTGCGCTTGCGCCGGGCAATCGCCGTCCACTGAGCATCCTGCCGCCGTGATGCTGCACGTTTTCTGCGTGCAGGTCGCATCGCTCGTGCACGATTTGAACGATCCGGAACAGACACCCGCCGACGGGAGACAGTCGGAATCCTCATTGCAGTCCACAGTAGCCGTGATACTACACTTGCGGGTCACGTTGCACTCCCCTGCTAAGACGTTTCCGGCGAACGATTCGGTGCTGTCAGTGATGTTGTTAATGAAGTCCGCCACCGCTTGATTATCGAGGGAATTGCCGGGAGTGTAACGAGGATCCATAGGGTCGCGATTGGCATTGCGATTGCCGCGCACGACAAATGTCTCCAGGCCGCCGAGTTGATAGCCGCAGCACGCATTACAGTTGTCAAGGACCGAACCAATCGCCGGTCGGACATAGCCGTTGTTGGAAAGATCCGCGTCGATGGCTACACATGTTCCATTTGTAGAAATCGGATTGCAGTTGGCGTCGGTGGTGCATGGAATGGTCGTAGTTATGCTACAGAACTTGGGACCCGCAGGACAGGAGGTCGCCTGACAATTGCACAGCGGCTGCCCGTTGCCGTCCACGTCCTTGCAGACATTCAGGATTTCGTACCTTCCAGCGAGGACATCGCCGATCGCACGGCTTGAACCGACGAGGCCGGTATATCCGATCCCCAGCCGATGCGCTTCGAGCGAGGTTTCCTCCTCGCCGGAGCCTTCAGCGTTGGTCTGCTGGGTGCCTGGACCCAGATTGAAGAAGGTTCCCCCGACGACTTCATTTCCGACATTGTCGCCGCGTCCCCAGCTTGTATCGACGCCGGTGGAGTTCATGATTCCGTTTCGCGTTCCGGAACCGACCGATCGCGTGGTGGCCACCAGGTTTTCGCCGTTGGGCATACGACCGGTTGTGAACAAGTATTGCATTTCGCTGAATTTCACGTTTTGGACGCCCGTCCCGCGGTTGGCGATATAAACAATCGGGACCCAGGCCGAGGGCACGTCGAAGATGGTGTCCGGGTTGGGGACGACGGTGTTCGTGTTCAAGGACACGATGTTTCCGCTCAAGTTGCAGGTTTCGAGGCTATCGCAGGTCTGAATGTTGAGGCACGTTTCGCCCAATGGGCACTGGCTGTCACTGCGGCACGCGTTGCCGGTCGTAACACTGCAATTACCTGTCGGGCACTGCAGATCGCTGCGACATATGGCGTGAGACACCGTGCATCTTCCCGAAGCACATTGATCCTGCTTCGTACATGGGTCGCCGCTGGTGGCGCAGGTTCCGCAGTTGCGGCTAAGAGACTGAAGCTGGCTGACATATCCCGTGGAGGAGAGGATGGGGTTGCCTCCGTATCCGGGGTTTGCCGGCTTTGCATTCCACTTGGCCGCGCCGACGCACTTCTGATTCGCGGCGCAATCCACATCCGTCACGCAGGAGGTTACACCGCCGGGAAAACAGAGGCCGTTGGGCTGAACCCTCAGCGCCCAATTGCTGGGCACGTCCAGGGCCGAAAACTCGATCTCACACGGGGCCACGGGAGTGCCGCTCTCGTTGGCATAGGGTCCGCCCCACTGCAATCCGTTATTGGCATATTGAAATTGATTGAATACGCCTACCGAAGGTACGGTATTGGGAATTGCATTGCATGTCTGGCTTTCGACGAATTCGTTGAAGCCGTTTACCGAACCGATGCTTCGATACTGAAACATCCACCACGTACTAATCGTTCCGTTCGGCGGCCAGACCGTGGCGAGATTGTCCACGAACGGGAAGGTCGCGAAATTGCCGGCCAGACCGTTGTGATTGGCATCGATCCAGTCGTTGTATGCGGTTGGTTGCAGGAAGAACGGCTGAAAAAGCGTCGCACCTGAGCCGCTTACCTGCCCCCCGTTCACCGTCACATGACCCGTGCCTGCTGGGAACGGGCTTCCCTGAACTCCGTTGTTGACACAGTCTTGATTTACGCCAAGGGCGATCCTCGAGACACACGCGATTCCGACGAACACAGCCGCCGCCGACCGCCGGTGAAACAAATGGATTCTCATGCTTCTTTACTCCTTTGACAAAGGTCCACCGCCACACTGCCTGATTTCTTACGCTTAAGCCCTATCGCAGGGCTTCCTTTCCTTTACGGCTTGGTAAATTTCGCTTCTTCCACGAGCCCTCCAGCCCGCAACCCTCAACGGAAAGCACCCATAAACGCCGACCGACCGTTTGCGATCCCCGTCCCTCCTTTCAACGGACGCCGCCGTCACCTCCTTCCCTGGGGTAGCGCACCTTCCCGTGTTGTTTGCGCATCCCGTTTCGCCGCCATCGACCTCAGGGCTACGGATTTGGGGAGGAGACCACCCTGGACATGTTCATTACCCGGTTTTCTCCCGTAAGGCTGTAGTAGTGCGTCCCCCAGTAGCGTTTTGAGACGGAGTCCAGCGCCGTCATCAATTCCGCATGCCCGTCGCAGAAGAGGAAGTTGGACGTTCCCCCATACTTCTTAGCGTAGACGGCGTTCGAGTTCGGGTGATGCCGTCCGATCGCGTTGATCTGGGAGACGCCCGACGACTGGTCCAGAATGTTCGTCTTGTCGCGGACCTCCGAAGTCGGCAGGAGGCCGTAATATTCCTGATCCCCCGGCAGCCCGTACATGAAGCCGGGGGCATTTGCCGCAGCCGTGTACTCGTCGAAACCCGATCCCACGTGATAGAAGGGGTTGATCGGACGGTGCGCCTTGCTCAAGATGCCGCCACCCTGGGGGACGCCCAGCGCCTTCCAGTTGTTCAGGAACTCGGTCACCATGATGGTGGCGCCGGGCTGGCGCAGTGCGTTTTCTTTTACGAACACGTTGACGCGAGGTCCACCGGAGAGCGTCGAGGTGAACTTGTTGCGTGGCATAATGGCGGCATTCGCGGTGTACGCCATTCTCGACGCTTGCTTGTCCTGCCTCTCATTGGGTTCATTGCTGGGCGTATCGTCGATCTGCCCGGCCTCCCAATTCGATCTTTCCAGACCCGGATTCGTTCGCGGCGCGCCGCCGTTGTCATAGATCGGGCACTGAAACGCCTTATCGCCGATCTGCCCGCTTTCGTACAGGAAATAGGACCAGTGCATGTATCCGAATGCACGGCTTTCGCTTTGTTTGACAGACCAGTTTCCGTCGGCGTCGTCAGGATACAGATAGGAGGACGGGTAAGCCCCCTTGGACGTGAACAAGTAATTGGCCATCGCCAGACCAACGTTGTGAAGGTTGGACGAGCACACGGTCGCCTTTGCGTGCTGCCGCGCCGCCTGCAAACTGGGCAACAAGATGGCTATCAACAGCGCGATGATCGCCACCACGACCATCAATTCGATCAATGTAAAACCTGTCCTTCGATGCCGATTATTCATACGGTTTTCTCCCTACCTCGTGGTTTCCCAGGCACGGCCCGCCACCGTGGCGGGCGAATTCTTCCCTCTCCTATGGCGGCAGAGAATAAGAGCCAAGCGTTTAGGTAACGTGAGGAAGCGGAGAGATTCTCGTTAAATCTTTATTAAGGGCGTGTTAATGACGTCGAAATGCCTGGGACTCATACTGTCTGCCGACCAGCGTCCTGCCAGTCGGCCGGCAGATGTGACCTGACGCCGAAATGCGATCCCGGGATGCTCGATTGAGCTTAGAGCCTATCCCAATATCGAGGCGAGCCGCGGGCTTTAGCCCGCGCGGACTATCCGGTATCTGATTCTGGGATAGGCTCTTAGTCTACCTGCTGCGCGGCCAGGAACATCGCTTTGCCGAGAGAGTCGAAGAACTGCTGGTAGGGTTCGGGATCTTCGACGGCGCGGAGGTTGTGTTGGGCGCTGGCGCGGACGAGTAGTTGAGACTCCCCGCGCGGACGAACGCTGACCGTCATGCGCAGCGCGTAGCGGTCGAGCTTGGTGGCGCTAACCGTGCCCAGCACCTCGTTGCCGTTGTCGACCACAAAGCCCAGGTCCTGAAGCGTCGCCATCACCGTTCGCAACATTTTTTCTTTGTCGGTGGTGTCGAATGCGCGGGTCTGAATCGCGCGCAGTTTGACCTGGCTTTCATCGGCGGACAGCAATTGCTTGCGCGACGAATCGCATCCGGCCAGGAACGACGCCGCAGGCAACGCCAATAAGACGAAAAGAAGCACCTGACGGGTCATATACTCTGAGCCTCCAGGAAGACGGCCTTGGAAAGCTTCTCAAAGAATTCCTGATACATCCGCGGATCGTCCAGAAGTTCCAGCCGCGAAACCTGCCCGTCTTCATTCCAGACGATGCGCTGGAACGTCGCACGGACGACAATTCCGTTACCCACCGGCCGGGTGATAATGGAAGCACGCAACTTCTGGTTCTTGTCAATAGCAATCCGAGTTCGGAAGATAGCGGCCATCACGATCTTGCCAGCCACCTGCCCGCCCTCGACCGCGCTGCGATCCTTGGAGGCGACGATCAGCCCGAGGTTCGTCTCGCTGCCGTCGATGGTAAAGCCCAGGTCCTGCAAGAGCCCGGCCGCTGCGGCGAGGATGAACTTCTCATCCGCGGTGTCGAATCGTCGGGTGCTGATCTGCCGCCGCTCCAGGGTCTGCGGGCGCATCGCCAGAGCGTCCTTTGGAACCCCCGACGCGCATCCAGCGGACGAAAGGAGGCAAAATGCAGCGCAGCGCAGTTTGTTGAAACGGACCGCCATGTCGTCTTATGACCCTAGAACCGCGAAGCGTGATACGCGAAATCGCGGACGGCGTGGTTTTCATCGAACTTGATGATGATCGTGAGCGTCCGCTGGCTGCGCGACGCAGCGCTCGCCCCGCCGCCGCCGCCCCCTCCCACGCCGCCGACAGCGCCATCGCCGGCCCCGCCAACCGCCCCGAAGACGGACCAGCTTCCGTGCGACTCGACCACGTCAGTGGCGAATTTGTCGTACACCCAGACCTCGCGCCCGGCCTCGTCGGTCGAGATCACGTTCGGGCTGCCCAGCGACTCAATCACATCCGCGCTGCTCATGCCTTTGTGGATTTCGCGCTGGACCGTACCGAGCGTGAGGCGTTTTTCAACAGAAGCATCCTGCACTTGCCGAGCGTGAAAACCGGCACAACCGGCCGCCAGGAGCAGCCCGGTCGCCACCACGCCTCTTAGACTCTTGCATCGTCTCATCCCAGCAACCTACTACCGCGTTTCGAGTGCGTCAAGCCGCGCGGTTCGTATGACCCAGGCCAGGCGTTTTTATGTATGACATCGCCACGGCTCGGCGAATCGACGCAGACACCGGATCATTCCTTCCCCGGAGGCAATTTTATTTGCTTGTGTCCACTCAAATCTGTAGAATGCAAAGGAACCGGTAGGAACCACCGGCTCTGTCCGCGGATGCGGATGGGACAGGAGGCGGAGGGGGAACTACTTTCCAAGGTTCTCTTTCGGTAACAAATATGGGACCCTTCTTCGACCGGTTAAGAGCGTTCTTTGTAATAATCACCAGGCCGAAATCAGGCGAGGATATTTCATGTACCGAATATTGGGGATCGTAGTTCTGCTGACAGCTTCATTGGCGGCGTCCCTTGTTGCGCATGCCCGTCCGGGAGAAGAGCGAATCTCACTTGATGGAATATGGCGAACCCCGGATGTCGCTCCGCAGGCTCGGGTCGGCGCAGACCCCTGGATTCAGCCGGAAGTCTATCAACACGCCGATCTTGACGCTGACGCTCTTACGGCGGCGCTTGAGCGCGCGCCGGTGGAGTTCACTAACCAGGCGGTTGCCGCTCCCCTCACGATTACGTTACCGATGCCGGATGGAACATTCGCACGCTTTGAAGTCGTAGAGTCTCCGATCATGGAGCCGGCGCTTGCCGCCAAGTTCCCCGAGATCAAGACCTATCTCGGACGCGGCATTGACGACCGCGCGGCATCCGTTCGTTTTGATAAAACGCCGTTGGGATTCCACGCCCAGGTTCTCTCGCCCTCCGGCGCGGTATACATTGACCCGCTTTGGCGGGGCGACACGACGGCCTATGCCAGCTATTACAAGCGCGACTACCGCAAAGGGGCCGACGGTTTCCAATGCCTTGGGCCGGCTGAAAAGCCTGCCGAATCCGTTCTCGGCGGCGACGGCGGCGTTGCGGCGCTGACTGGCGACACATTGCGGACCTATCGGCTGGCGTGCGCCGCCACCGGCGAATACACGGCGTATTTCGGCGGGACGGTTGTCGCCGGGATGTCTGCGATCACCACGGCGATCAACCGCGTGACGGGGGTTTATGAAACCGAGCTTGCCGTTCGACTGGTTCTGGTCGCCAACAACAACTTGATTGTCTACACCAATGCCGCGACCGATCCGTACACCAACAACGACGGAGTCACCATGTTGGCGCAGAACCAGTCCAATCTCACAAGCGTTATCGGCTCTGCCAACTACGATATTGGACACGTCTTCAGCACCGGTGGCGGCGGCGTCGCCGGGCTCGGAGTGGTCTGTGTCAATAACTCAAAAGCACGCGGAGTAACCGGGTCGCCAGCCCCCAACGGCGATGCCTTCTGGATCGATTATGTCGCCCACGAGATGGGACATCAGTTCGGAGCGAATCACCCCTTCAACGGCACCGGCGGAAACTGCTCGGGGGGCAATCGCAACGCATCGACTGCGTACGAACCGGGAAGCGGATCTACTATCATGGCTTATGCCGGGATTTGCGGAGCCGACGACCTGCAGGCCCACAGCGACCCGTACTTCCATTCGGTTAGCCTCGACGAAATCCGTAACTTCTCGCAGTTGGGTACGGGGAACAGTTGCGCCGTGCAATCTGCCACCGGCAACTCGCCGCCGACCGTGGACGCCGGTCCAAACTACACGATTCCTCGAAACACGCCGTTTACATTGACGGCCCTGGCGGGAAGCGACCCCAACGGCGACCCGGTCACCTACTGCTGGGAGCAGCGGGACCTCGGTGTGGCCCAGGCCCTGTCCGCCCCCGACAACGGATCAAGCCCAATTCTTAGAAGCTGGAATCCGACGAGCAACCCTACTCGGACAGTACCACGACTTACCAACCTCTTGAACAATTCGCTTCCTGTTGGTGAGAAGTATCCGGCGGTCAATCGAACCATGGATTTTCGCGTGGTAGTCCGCGACAACCGGGCAGGAGGAGGGGGAAACGGGTCGGACAACATGGTTGTGACCGTGGTGTCGACGGCAGGCCCGTTTCAGGTTACCTATCCGAACACCGCGGTAACGGTCGGCGGCAACATCACCGTCACATGGAGTGTGGCGAGTACGAACGTTTCGCCGGTGAACGCGGCGACCGTCGACATCTACCTTTCGACTGACGGCGGTAACACGTTTCCAATCGTCTTGGCGTCGAACACGCCTAACGATGGTTCCGAACAGGTAGCGCTCCCGGGGATGACGACGTCCACGGCGCGAATAAAGGTGCAGGGATCGGGAAACATCTTCTTCGATATTTCCAACACGAACTTCACCATCGACGCCTGCGGGTCCGTCGCCGCCCCGGCCGCCGAACCCATGCCCGTAGCCAAGAACCGCTACCTGACGTGTGTGCCGAATAATCCGTTGACCCAGACCGCGCTGCGCGTGACGTTGGTGAGTTTGCCGGCTCCGTTTGCGGCGTTCAACGGCCAAACGCGCTGGGTAGGACCGCCTCAATCCTACGTTGAGACGGAAACTCCGCCGACCACCTTCATGGCCGCTGCTTTGCAATGCACTCCCTATTTCATGGATTGGTCCACGGTGGGAACCTTGCAGATTTACGGCGCGGAAATCGTGCCGGGAGCCAAATACGACATTCAGGCGGCCGTGTGCGATCCGGGCAACGAGGCAAACTACTCGGCGGTGCTGTCTACGCTGACCTCGATCTGGGGCGACGTAACCGATCCCTTCAATCCGCCCTCGACGACGCAACAGCCGGATTTCAGCGATGTCTCGGCCGTCGTTGATAAGTTTAAGAACATCGAAGGCGCCGCCATAAAAGCCCGCGCCCAGCTTCATCCGAACGTTCCCGATCCTTCGGCACAGGTGGATTTCGACGATATTTCGGCCTGCGTGGATGCCTTCACCGGACAGAGCTATCCGTATCCCGGGCCGTCGGATTGCCCGTGACGATTCTGGGATGCTGCTCATTCGTGATTTTCCTCGTTGCTGCTTGATTTCGTGAGCTCGTCGAGGTAAGCTACAGACAGCCGGAGAGAGTCGCGACGGGGTGGTGAAGCGCTTGTCAGACTCTTTTCGTCTCCATTTGGCGCACGTTGAACGGCAACGCAATTCACGCACAAAAGCACCCCCGACTCGGGTTCCTTTGAGCGTTCCTCTTCGTGGAGGGCGGCTTGATTTTGCATGGGGGACAATCACATGCCGGCACGACGTACATTGATGGGAATCGTAGTTCTTTCCGGATCACTCCTTTTGACGCACGATGCTTATGCGCAAAGCGGCAGGAGCCGATCAACACTTGATGCTGCCGTTTCCTCGCAACCAACCGGGGCCGGAACGTGTGCGGCAGCCACGACCGTGAGCGAGTCCGGCGACGCGTTCGGAACTACGGCTGCGGACGGCTCGGATGTCATCGTCGCCGATTTGCAGAGCACTATTTCCTTTCCGACGGCCGGAAGCGACGTTGCATCGTTCGGCGTCGGCACGACAGTGTGCAACGTGGGAACGCAACGGGCGAGCTGGGTTGCCAACACGAATCAGCATCCGGTCATCAGCCAGAACCTGTTTCGGCTGAAAGACAATCGCTTCGAACAGATCGGCATGGCGTGGGTGACGCACGGATTTTACGCTACTTCAGAGAGTTTTTGCACACACTGCCTGGATCCGACAAACGGTTCCACACTCGGCGTGGGGTGCTCCGATTCGGAAAGCGCGACTCTCAACGCGGTGCAGAACAACATGAGCCCGCGCTCCCTGATCAATCCGCACACGGGATACTTCTTGTATCCGTGGGGCGGTCCGGGGTACACGCCGGGGACTCAAGAGCGGCGGCTTTTGGTGGACAAGGCGGACCTCGATCCGGCGGTGAACCCCGGCGCCCGCTACTTCGTTGAAGTTCATATCGTTGAACCGGATGATTGCCGTGCGCACACCCAGGACAACAATGCCTCGTATCGAGAAGTGATGATCGGTACCTGGGGTGCGCCGGACAAATACGGGCTTGTCATCGCCTCGGGTTTGACGACGCATCGCGAACAGGCCGGGGTTCGAGCCTGGCAGGATGCCGATCCCGCAGTGGTTGAAACGGACATCCGTGTACCGGGGGAGGGGCTGTTCATTCTCGCCGCGAGGGCCTGGTACACGGGAACAGGGGTGTGGCGTTACAGCTACGCCCTGCAAAACCTCAACTCTGATCGTGCCGGCGGGTCCTTCACGATTCAGCTTCCTGCCTGCTCGGTCGTCACCAACGTCGGCTTCCATGACATCGCCTACCACAGCGGCGAACCGATCGTTCACGAGCCTTGGGTGGCTGCGATCACTGGTGATTCCATCACCTGGTCCACGACGACCTACGATGTCGATCCGAATGCCAATGCGCTGCGCTACGACACGATCTACAATTTCTATTTTGACTCCATCGTAGAACCGGGTGTCCAGGGGTGCACGCTCGGATTGTTCAAGCCGGGTGCGCCATCCGAGGTCGCGGCGACGACGATCGGCCCGTCGCTCGAGTCCGTGGACTGCAATCACAACGGCATACGGGACGCTTGTGATTTGGGCTGCGACGCACCTTGTTGTCAACCGCCCTTGTGCGGACAGAGCGTGGACTGCGATCACAACGGCGTTCCGGATGAGTGCGAACCGGACTGCAACCACAATGGGATCGCGGATGCGTGTGATATTGCCGATTGCCCGCCCGGTGAGCTCTGGTGCGCCGACTGCGATCACAACGGCGTGCCCGACGGATGCGAACCGGACTGCGACCACAATGGGATTCCAGATGCCTGCGATCACATGCCCGACTCAGACGGCGACGGAATTCCGGACTGTTTCGATCTGTGCCCGCTGACCACGCCGCCGGGTGCATGTATTCTACCCCCGATCGTTGGTTGCCTCTTCTTCGCGCCGGATCTTATTTGCCTTCCGAATTACCCCCTGTATGCATGCACCGCGCAGGGCGGAACGCCGCTCTGTTCAGCCACCGAACCTGGAAGCTGCTCTGCACCTCCGTGCCACAGTGCCCTGTGTCGCTTCGGGTGCTTGTTGGGCGATTCCAACGGCGATGGCGTCCTCGATCTGCACGACTACGGGGCGTATCAAAATTGCTTCAGTGGGTCGTCGACCGACCCGGGTTTCGTCGCGCCGTCCGAAGCCTGCTTGATGTTCCTCGACTTTGACGAGGATGGCGATATTGACGCAGCCGACTACGCTGCATTCCAGGGCGTCTTCATGGGCCCATGACGCCATTCAGGCTCCCGCCTCAGTCGCCTTGGGCCTTCCATTATGCTTGATTCGTCGGTATGGGCTGCGCCGAAATCCGTAGCCAATCCCAAGCAATGGTCGGATTTGACGATCGAGGAGCAATCATCTAGACTCCGCGAGGGTCGGTCGTTGCAAACGCCGAGAACACCGCGGTCATGGCCGCATCCGAGTCGGATTCCGGATGTCCGCGAAGGGCGACTTCGATCGACAACTTGCGCCGCCCGTGGAAAGCGAATCCATTCGACACAATTGTGCGCTGTTCGGCGTTTGGGGGCATGAGGATGCCGTCGCGCTAACCCAGCTCGGCTTGTACGCCCTTCAGCACCGCGGACAGGAAGCGGCGGGGATCGTCTCGACCAGCGGCGAGTTCTTGCTGCGGCACGCCGGTCTGGGTCTGGTCAACCAGGTTTTCGATAAGCACAGTCTGGAGCGGATTCGCGGGCGGGTGGCAATCGGTCACTGCCGGTACTCGACGACGGGCTCGTGCAGCGAGGCCAACGCCCAGCCGCTTCTGTTCAGCTTTGCCGGCGGACAGGTGGCGATCGCTCACAACGGCAATCTCATCAACGCCTCGCTGCTGCGCCGAGGATACGAAGATGTCGGGCACATATTCCAGACGACAAGCGACACGGAAGTGATCATTCACCTCCTCGCCAAGCCCGGCCATCAGATCAAGGAGCATCCGCTCACGCATGTGCTGAACCACTTGCAGGGAGCTTATTCCCTGCTGCTGCTGTTTCCGGATCGCATAGTGGCGGTGCGTGATCCGTTGGGGTTCAGGCCGCTTTGCCTGGGGCGGATGAGTTGCGGAGCGACGGTGGTGGCGTCGGAGACCAAGGCCTTCGACATGATTGACGCGACGTACGACCGCGACGTGGAGCCGGGCGAGATCGTGACCATCGACGACGAGGGGGTGCGCAGCCGGAGGTTCGGCGGCGAGCTCGGCGGGCGGGGCGCGGCGTGCATCTTCGAGCAGATTTACTTTGCCGATCCGTCGAGCGTGGTGTTCGGCGAAAACGTGCACCTGGTTCGCGTGGCCATGGGACAGCAGCTTGCCCGTGAGGCGCCGGTGAAGGCCGATCTGGTAGTGCCTATCCCGAGTTCCGGGCAGTGTGCGGCGGTGGGCTTCTCCCGTGAGAGCGGGATTCCCTACGGGCGGGCGTTCACGACGAGCCACTATGCGTTGCGTTCCTTCATCCTCCCGACGCAGAAAGGCCGTGACGCGGCGGTGAAGATGAAGCTCAACGTCATCAAGGAGGCGGTGGCGGGCAAGCGCCTGGTGGTGGTCGAGGATTCGATCGTTCGCGGGACGACGACGCGGATCAAGATTGGGGCGTTACGCGCCGCGGGAGTAAAGGAGATTCATCTGCGGATTGCCAGCCCCCCGATCCGCCATCCGTGCTATTTCGGGATTGACTTTCCGGACCAGAAGGAATTGATCGCCAACAACCGCACGGTCGAGGAGGTCGGCAAATCTCTGGGCGTCGATTCTCTGTCATACCTTTCGCACGAGGGGATGTTGAAGTGCGTGAAAATGCCGGCGGAGAAGTATTGCACGGCCTGTTTTTCGGGGAATTACCCGATAAACGTCGAGGAGCCGGTGGAGAAGTTCGCGATGGAGCACGGGCAGCTTCGGATGTTCACGTAGCCTTTGGAGCCTCCGCCAATATGCAGGTATCTGCTCCTGCGAAGGACGGCAAGATGGTTGAGCAACTGCCTATTGCATTCGCGAGCGATCGAATCCGGGAATTCTGCCAGAAGTGGCGAATCACGGAGCTTTCCCTTTTTGGGTCGGTGCTTCGCACTGATTTTCGCCGCGAGAGCGATGTCGATGTCATGGTTAACTTCGCGGAGGATTCGCATTGGGGTCTCCTTGACATCTCCAGGATGGAGGAGGAATTGCAGAACATTTTTGGACGTGAGGTCGATCTGGTCACGCGAAAGTCGGTCGAGCAGAGCGAGAACTACATTCGCCGACGCGAGGTCCTTACCACGCGAAGAGTGATTCATGCGACGTGATGACGCCAGACTCCTGGATATGCAAATCGCGCTGCGCGACGCGCGAGAATTTATTGCCGGGGGCTCGCGCGAACAATTCTTTGGCGACAAGAGGCTTCAGAGTGCCGTCTGCATGAAACTCGAAGTCGTCGGCGAGGCCGCTCGTGCGATTGGATCCGCGTTCAAGGACGCCCACGCCGAGATACCCTGGTCAGCTATCGTCGGTCTGCGTCATCGGATTGTTCACGAGTATTTCCGGCTCGACCTTGATGTGATTTGGGAAATCGTCGACCGCGAGGTTCCGGAGCTTTTGCGCCTGATCGCCCCCCTCGTCCAACCGCCCTAAAGGTGCATGACGTGTCGGGACAGCCATCGAGTTGCCTTTAAGGGAGCCGTCTGGTACCACTGCGCCTTCGGTTGCCGGATTAGGTTTCCCTAGCGAAAGAAACGAAAGCATGAATCTTGTACGTCGCCCGGATCTTTTGATTTTGTCGATTCTGACCTGCCTGTCTCCGACACTTGCGTTCGGCGGCGGCGCAATCGCGAACAAGGAGGCCGTGGTCGCGTCGATTGAGCGGCAGAAGCCCGGGCTCATCAGTCTCAGCAATCAGGTCTGGGGCTTTGCCGAGACCGCCCTGCGCGAGACTAAGTCGTCCAAAGTGCTGGCCGAATACGCAGAGAAACAAGGCTTCAAGGTCGAGCGCGGCGTGGCGGGTCTGCCCACGGCGTTTATCGCGACGTACGGGTCGGGCAAGCCGATAATCGGCATCCTCGGCGAGTTCGATGCACTGCCGGGCCTCTCGCAGAAGGCTCAGCCAGTAAAGGAAGCGCTCGAAGCCGGCAAACCCGGTCACGGCTGCGGGCACAACCTACTCGGCGCCGCCAGTCTGGGCGCGGCCACAGCGATAAAGGAGCTTATCGCCGACGGTAAGCTCAAAGGAACTGTCAGATACTACGGTACTCCCGCGGAGGAGTCGGTGGGCGGCAAGGTCTACATGGCCAGAGAGGGGTTGTTCAACGACCTCGATATCTGCCTGGGCTGGCACCCCGCGGACGAGACTCGCGCGGACATGGTGAGCACGCAGGCGCTGGTGGATTTCATCGTCGAGTATTACGGCAAGGCCGCCCACGCGGCGCGTGATCCCTGGAACGGGCGCAGCGCCGTCGATGCCTTGGAGCTGACGACTCACGGCATCAACATGCTGCGCGAGCACGTCAAGCCCTCGGTGCGAATGCACTACACCATAGTCAGCGGCGGGCAGGTTCCCAACGTCGTCCCGGAGTATGCGAAACTGTGGTGCTGGGCGCGCGACTGGACGCGGGAGGGCGTTGATGAAGTGTTCGGGCGCCTAAAAGATATCGCCAAAGGCGGGGCCTTAATGGCCGGTGTCGATTACAAGCTCACTATTCAGAGCGGCGATTACGAAGTGCTCGTCAACACCAGCGGCGAGCGTGTCCTTTACAACAACCTTACCTGGCTGGGACCGATCGAATACACGCAGGAGGAGCAGGAGTTCGCCAAGGCCATCCAACGCGCAACGGGCAAACCGGAGAAGGGGCTGAACGGGTCCATTAAGCCTCTGGAGGGTCAGGTGCCGGAGGGCGGCTCCACCGACGTCGGCGACGTGAGCTGGATCGTTCCAATCGTCCACGTTTCGGTGACAACCGCGCCGGAGGACACGCCCTGGCATTCCTGGCCGGTGGTCGCCTGCGGGGGAATGTCCGTCGGGCACAAGGGCATGGTTTATGCGGCCAAGGCGCTTTCGACAACGATGGTGGATTTCTTCGAAAACGAAGAGACTCGCAAGTCGATCCGGGCGGAGTTTGAGGAAAAGACAAAAGGGGTCACCTATAAGCCCTTCATCCCGGACGGACCGCCGCCTGTGCCCGGACAGTAGATTACCGGACGCAAGCTAAAACTCTCGGGTCGCTGAGGTTTTTGACGCCTGATAAAAAGTGTCAAGTTGTCGCTTGAGCGCTCGATAATTCGAGCGTGTTTGGTCGTCAACCGACCCCTCCGTTCCTGTGGCTATTCGTGGATCCTCGCCTCTGCCAGTCCGTTCAAACGACCCGGCGATTTTTCAAAAAGTCCCTGCCCGAACCTCTTCCGTCGATAAAAGCCGCCTAGAATGATATAGCGGGCGGCGCTTGACGTACCGCGAGTGCCTTACACGCCGCCGAGCATGTGCCGGCATTCGGCGATCAGGTCGAAGACTGAAGGGAGAACAACCCATGACCGTCGACCTAACAAGGGAAGAAATCGAAATCCTCAGGAGTCTGGTGGATCAGCGCCTCGCGGAGATCGGTCCGGAGATCCACCATACGGCCACTGCGGCCTATCGGGACTCGCTTAAGGAATTGCGCAAGCAGCTTCTGAGTATGCATAAGCGACTCTCGGCCGCGGCCTGAAGAGTGGTTTGGATCGGACTGCGTCGCTCACGGGCACGGTGTGGGGCCGGGGAATGGGTACGCAAGGCCCTTGAAGGCATCGACCCCGGCGGAGATATCCGAGAAGTCCACAATCTGATCCGGGAGGCTGGGATACACATCGGCGCGGGCCATGATCGGCGCGCCGACAGTATTCTTGAATTTGTCTACCAGCGCGCTGACGTCGGTGAAGTCGGGTTGGGTCGAAGTCGCTGGCGGATTGAACGGTTCGGCTATGTCGCCCCACCTGGGCACGGTGACCACAGTGACGGGCGGAGAGTAATTGGCCTCGCTCAGACGATCGCAAGTATCGTTGATGGCCTGAACATCATAGATCGCGCCCGGAACAATGGCGTCGTCATACACTTCGAGCAAGGCGTATGCACTTCCCAGGTCCCAGAGATTGTAGTACGGCTCGCATTGCAGCCTCGCGCCCTTGAACGTGGTCGTAGGCGATTCGAACAGGTCCTGCGGCGGACCGACCCAGCGCTGAGCGCCCTCAAAAGCCTGGAAAGGCGGAGGCATGTGCGTGAAGGTAACGCGAATTGCCTTTAACGACACTTCGAAGCCGACGGGAGCGAAGGTGAGATAGCGGTTCTTCAAAATGCCGCCGGAGTCGGCAATGACCGGACCGGCCTGAACGCAGCTACAGGGCTGCGATTCGCAGGAGTCGGGGACCAGATTTGAGTTGCAGTCCTGCTCGAGACCGGAGGCGATGTCGCAGACGTCGAGCACGCCGTTGGCGTTGCAGTCCACCGGCGAAGCCGAACGGAAGGCGAGGCCCGTGGGCTGGATCATCTGAGCGTCGGCGCGGATGAAGGACCGGATGTAGCGACCGGCGTTTACGTCATATTCGACGACGCGGGGACCGCTCGCGGTGCGGGTGACAAACACGTTTCCTCTGGGGCCGATGCGGATGCCCCACGGTTGGTCGTTCGGGTAGCCGTCGTTGTTGAACTGTCCGAGGGAAGCGCCGCCCGCGTCGTAGGCGAGAATCGCAGAGGTGGCGCGGTTAACGACGAGCAGTCGCCCGTCGGGGGTGAAGGCTATCCCGCGCGGGTCACTCAGCCCGCCGGACCCTGGGGAGACGAGGTTTCGGACGAAAGCGCCGCTGGCGCCGTCATACTCGTTGACCCGGTTGCCGCCGGCCACGAAAAGGTTGCCGTTGGGACCGAACTCCAGCCCGTACGGAGCGGACAACCCCCCGCTGCCGGAGGAAACAAACGTGCGCACGAAGGCGCCGCTGGCGCCGTCGAACTCAAGCACGCTGTTGGTGGTAAGACTGCTTACGTAAAGATTTCCGTCCGGTCCGAAGGTCAAAGCGCTGGGGCCGTTCAATCCTCCGCTGCCCGCGGCCACAAAGGTCGCGGCCGTCCCCGCGTCGGGGTCGATCTTGACAATGCTGTTATTGCCCTTGCTTGCGACATACAACATACGATCTGGTCCGAAGGCAACATCGTAGGGATCGAGCACGGTTCCTGAGCCGTGGGTGGCTACCGCGACGCCGCTGGCGGCGTGGTACTCGCGCACGTAGTCGCTCAAATCGGCGACGAAGATGTTTCCGGGGCGAAGCAGGTCTATCCAGTCGGCAACGCCGTTGGCGTTGCAATCCTGGCAGAGGTCGGGCACGCCGTTACGGTCGAGGTCGAGCGCCCCGCCGCTGTTCAAGATTTCAACAAAGTCCGCGACGGCGTTGCGGTTGCAATTCGGTTCGCAGATGTCGGGGACGAGATTGCCGTTTAAGTCGGCAAAACCGAGGTTGCTGATGTCGTAAGAGTCAGGTCGCCCGTTGGCGTTGCAGTCCGGTTCGCAGATGTCGGGGACTCCGTTGCCGTTGATATCCGTCGCGCCGGCGGCGATTTCTGCCGGATCGAGCACGCCGTTGTGGTTGCAGTCTTCACACTCATCGGGAATCTGATTGAGATTCGTGTCTAAACTCGTGCCCTGGGAGATGTCCAACAGGTCATTCACGCCGTTGTGGTTGCAGTCGAAGAACTGACAGTTGTTGGCTTCGAGGTCGCCGTGAATCACGTCCTGGATTCGCTTGGAGAAACGCATTTCGATGTTGAGCATTCCGCCGGGCGTCGTGTGACAATAGCTCATGATCTCGCTGCGCTGCCAGATGCCCAGCGAGCCGCACTGGTCGATGGGCGGGGTGTAGCCGTCGTGGGTGTGATAGGTGCCCATGTTGTGGCCCATCTCGTGGGCGACGACGACCACGTCCCAGTTTCCAAGGTCGGGATCGTCGACGGGAGTGGGAAAGCTGCCCAGGAGGAATCCGCCGATAGCGTAGCTGTAGCCGCTGCAAGAACCGGAGACATAGGCCACGCCGCCGTAGGCAAGGTCACGACGCCCGCTCATGAGGTGAATGAGATGATAGGCATTGGAATTCTCGTTTACCTCCCAGTAATTGGCGAACCCGGCGAGGTCCGCGGCGCTGAATGGCTCGCCGCCACTGGGCCAGAGACGCGAAAAAGTGAGGATCAATTCGGCGTCGAGATCACGCATGTAGATGTCACTGACGGCGCCGACCACCTGCACAATATAAGCCTGTGCTGCGGCGGCGTTGTTGAAAAGTCCGTAGAACGCCAGATCCGTATCCACCGCGACAAACAGCACGCGCGGGCCGCGTTCGCCGTAAACAGCTCGGGCAGCGGCGGCCGGCGACGCGATGCGCAGATCGTGTGCCTCGCCCGTGCCGCAGACTGGGACGTTTTCCGGCCAGGTGCCGCCGGCCGACTCTCGGCTCACCGTCACCGTGCCCGCGTCTTTGGCGGCGACTCGCGGTGCAGTTGCCCTCGCAGTTTTTCCATTGCCCTCGGGCGTGGCTGGCAACGCAACCGTCGGCCTGCCTGTCGAAACGTAATACCGCTGGCCGTCCGCCAACGTGACATACCCGTTAACCGCACCGGCTCCGGTAAACGCAATGAAAGCGTGGGTGCTCGGTTCGCCGCTGACACGGCCGCGGAACATCACGACGTCCGGCGCGGACATTTCGACCTGGCCCGACGCGCCGCCCATCAGGAAGCGTGTGTCAGCGCGTGTCACCGAAAACCGTTGCATCTCTAATTGGACGGTTTGCGAACCGCCCAGCGGCAGCTCGAGCGTGCGCTGCTCGGGGCCGCTTTTCAGATCGTCAAATGCACCCGTGCGAATCACGAGGCGTACAGCGGCCCCTTCGCCTTGCACGGCGTCGTATGCGAATGGACGTACGACGGCGGGGGGATCGATCGGCGCGCTGCTTGCGCCTCGCGTCTCGCGGGCGAGTGAATCCGCAGCGAAGATCGCGGATAGCGCGATGATGACCGAAGGCGAGCGCCGATACGATGAAACAAAACGTGTAGTGTTGTACATTTGGAGTCCCCCTCGTGAGGCCTGCACTTTGGCGCCGGTTATCAACAGAACAACCATGCCGGCAGATCCAGATTGCCATGCTACCGGATTGGGGGCATGGAATGCAACCCGTTCAACGGCCGAATTCGCGGGGCGACGAGGAAACCGCTTGCCGCAGAGTGCATCCTGAGACGCTCTCGCCCCGCGCTTTCACCCGGTCGGGGAGTGGCTGGGGGAGTACCGGGGAGGATGGAGCTTCGAGCGGCACTGCTACGGGCGTGTCCGGGAGCGGCGAATCAACGATTCGACTTTCTTCACCGATAAGTCAGACGAACTCGCGGATCTTTCGGCTGGTGGCCGTCACGGAGCATTCCGCGTGTTCGCATGATCCGCGGGCTTGCGATCGCGGACGGCAGGAAGTCATTTAGAGCGGAATTGATAGTGGCAACGAAAGCACCTCAACCGACCGGCGACAACGAGACCGCCGCGCATTCGACCTGCGACGAACCGGCGGTCACGATGCAGCGTCTAATCGAAAACGTATCGCACGACTTGCGCGGTCCACTCGCGGTCGCCAAGGAGTTCACCTCCATCATGCTCGACGGGTTGGCGGGCGAGGTGCCGGCCAGGCAGCACGAATACCTGGAGGTCGTCGCCGAGAGCCTGGACGAACTCGAGGCCATGGTCGGCGACCTCATCGACGCCGGCCGCTTCGACGCGGCCTTGGTCGGCGTCTTCCGACGGCCTTGCAGCGCATCAGAGATCCTCTCGCCGCTCCGAGCAAAACTCGCAAGAAAAGCCGCCGTTCATCACATCGAACTCGAAGTCAGTGAGGCCGAGAATCTTCCGAATCTTTTTTGCGACCCGGACCACGTCGGCCGCGTGCTCACGCGACTCGTTACTCACGCCATCCGCAGCGCCGACCCAAACGGAAGCGTTGGGCTCCAAGTTCGCAGAGCCGACAACGATGACGCCTCCGTCGTGTTTGAAGTGAAGGATGACGGCTCGGGTCTGCCGACGGAGAAGCTGCGGCTTATCCAGGAGCGGCTGCGGTCCGACGACGATGGGACCGGCGCCGGCCTCGCCGACCTCGACTTGCGTCTGACCGCAGTCAAACAGCTTGTCGCTCTAAACCTCGGAGAAATCATCGTATCGAGTGGACCGGGCCGCGGCACGGCGTTCAAAGTCTCTTTGCCCGTAGCCGAACCATTCAACCTCGTTCAGCGATTCCTGAGTTACAGCGCCGTGTTGCGCCGCGGCGCGTCGTATGCCTCAATGCACATCATTCGGGTCGATGAGCCCGCGGACCCGCAAACGGTCGCGGAAATCGGCTCGTTTTTACAACATCATGTTCGGTGCTCGGACATGGTTTTCCCGCTTGAGCGGGGCGCGTGGTTTGTACTCCTGCCGAGCAACCGCAAAGACGCAAGCGCGATGTTGCGGCGCTTGCAGAGCGCCTGGTCTGAATGCAACGCCAATCGACCGCAACGACCGCTCCCGCGCATTGCAGTTGAAACGCGTGGTTGCTGGCGTGTGGAACGGGATGGCGGCGAGCTGCTAGTCGAGCTGCATCGGGTGCTGCACGGCAGGCAAATCCCGGCGCGATGAAGAGAGCGCGTCGTTGAACTCTCCAACTCGGAGTTTTCCCCCGACGGGGGGAAGAATCTCAGGTCGCATCTAACACTACTGCGCTGACAATCCCGGACACGGTGATCGGCAAAGCCTTGGCTTTAGGCCGCTTCAGCGGCCTTTCCTCGCTGGAGGCGGGCCATAGGCCAGCCCTTGCAGGGCCGGTTTTGGTCGCTACCTTTTGGGACCTGGTCCAGCCCGTTTTAACGGGCTTTCCTTGTCCATTCGCAATGGGATACAGCGTGGTAGCACGAACTCGGAACCGTCCCAAACAAGTCACCGTTCAAGTTGCACTTCTCGGCTGACCTGCGCGGCAGTCATGGCGTTACGCAAGGTCTGGATCAGAAGGGATGAGTCGCAGGGCTTGACGAGAAAGCCGCGGGCGCCGGTGCGAAAGGCTGCGGCGCGGGCAGAGATGCTGTCGTTGCCGCTCAGGTACACGACCGGAATGTGCCTTGCACGCCGCGAGTACATCAGGCACTCGTGCAACTCCAGACCCGAAAAGTGAGGCATGTCCAAATCGAGGAGAATTACGTCGGGTCTGATACGGACGGCCAGTTGCGACCCCGTCCGGGAATCGTGCGCGACAGTCACCTCGAATCCGGTGGCCTGAAGCCGAATTCGGATAGCGCAAGTCAATGTGCGGTCATCGTCAATGACCAGAACTCTCGCCATGCCCAGGACTGCTCTCCTTCCCCTCTCAGGTTCTTCCAGCAGAGGTGCACCTGACGACCCGAGAACTGCTCGGTACGCCCCGGGCATGATGCACCGGCCGCGCCGGGCAGTAAGCGGCGGTTCCTCTTCCCACCATTAACCTACAATACGCCGAATTGGCATCGTGACGCGTTACGCATCCGGCTAACCCTTCGGGGCTTGTTATTGAATTCAGGACTGGTACAAAATGAAGCGCCCAAGTAAAGGCTGGCGCTGTATTAGGGCGCCGTAACACCACTTGGAGCGTGTTCAAGAACCCACTCTCCCTTCAAGGGAGAGGGCTTCGCACGCACGCTCTTAACCCAAGAGTGCGTTTTCGCTCTTATTAGTCGCCTCGCCCACCTGGGCGGCTTTGCACTTTATCGGGCGAGAACGAACACCATGTCGATAAGGTGAGCGTGACGGACACGTTCGGCGCCAGCGGACCGGGCATTGACTAACCCGGCGCATGTAACCGTGTCTGAAAGAATGGAATCGAGCGACGTGCTGACCGAGGTGGACGTGACCGATTCGCAGGAGGTTGATCTGGTCCGCAGGGCCGGGGACGGCGACGCTGAGGCTTTTGGGATGCTTGTTCGCAAGTATCAGCGGCGGGCCGTCTCGGTTGCTTATCGGCTTGTCGGCAACAGCGCCGACGCTAGCGACGTGAGCCAGGAGGCATTCGTCCGGGCCTATCGCAACCTCGGTCAGCTCGACGACCCGGCGCGATTCGGAGCCTGGTTGATGCGGGTGGTGAGCAACCTCTCGCTCAACTTCCGACGATCGCGGGCCGCTCGACCGGCTTCGTCGCTCGAAAGCGCGTTGGAGGCCGGGGCTGACTTCCGCCGACCAGCTACGGGCTTGAAGGCGGCGAGTACGCATGAGGACGCGGACCCGCAGGCCGCCGAATTGAACGACGCCGTAGGCCGGGCCATGGAGCAGTTGCCGGACAAACAGCGCCTGGCCTTGATCCTCTTCAGCGTCGAGGGAATGCCGCAAAAGGAAGTTGCGGACATCCTCGAATGCAGCGTGGAGCTGGTGAAATGGAATGTGTTCCAGGCGAGGAAGAAACTCAAGGAACTCCTGGCCAAATTCCTCTGACAGAGCGAGCCGCGGACTTGGGCCCGCAAGGAGTAAAGACGATGCCGAGAATTATTCGGATGGTGTGTGCCGTCGTAATAAAGTTGAAGACAAGCATCGGGGGGGAGAATGCGGACGGTTGCACGGTTCCCCCGGCTAGGGGAGAGGCTTTTTGCGAATTCACGACCGTACATTTCCAGGGGCGAAACGAATAGGGAATGTTTGGCGGCAACCGGCGAAAGACCATGATCGAGGAAACTTACAACCCGAACGATCCGCTTTTCCTCGCCAGCAAAAGCCTGGACGGCGACCTTGGCGAAGACGAACGCCGGCTGTTGAACGAAGCAATGAGGACTTCGCCGGCGCTGCGCGAAGAGGCCAAGAGACTTCAAACCGTTGACGATCTCGTTAAGCAGTGGGGGCGCAAAGGCGTTGAAATCGACTGGAAACACCACGCCGGTCTCGTGCCCGCCTCCTTGCAGGCTGACGCCGACGTTGAAGAGCTGAAGAAAGTCGACGCATTGATCGCCGCGTGGGGGCGAAGAAAACCCGTCCTCGATGAGAAGTCGTTTGTGAATGGGGTCTTGTTGAGGATCGCACCCAGTCGCCCAAAGGCGTTCCCCCTACAGTGGGCGTGGAGGATCGGCGCTCCGTTGGCGGCGGCGGCCGCGATCGCGCTGGCCGTGACTGCCTCACTATGGTTTACCCCAGCGCCCGCGGCCGTGGTCGTGGTTAGGATCGGGCCGGCCGGTGAAGAAAGAGCCGTTGTCTCGTTCGCACGGACGGCAAATGAAAAACACGCGGATGCGATGGACGCCCCGGAAATCGGTTACATGGACCTCGGCTCGTCTCCTTTGCCCCAGGCGTGGGATGAACCCGCGCCGTTGTGACGCGGCACGGCAGTAACGTCGGACCCGGCGCAATCAGAACCGTGAGCCGGTGTTCAAAGGAAACATCGCCGCATGACGCGGATGCGATTATCCGGTTGAAATTATCCGTAGCGGAGTATTACTTATGTTCTTAACGCTCTTAAACACCTGTGCAGTCGTCGTTTCGGCCTGGATCGCGCCGACCGCCGACATCCGCGCCCTCATCGAAAAGGCGCTCAGCGAACCGACGCCGCCGATCACCCTCGACAACGTCAAGCTCGGCGAGGCTATCGACATCATTGCTAAACAGTCCGGGGTGAAGATCGTCATGACACCCGACGTGATGCGGCTCGTACCGGAAGGACCGGAAACACTCATCCGCAAGGTGGACATCGCCAACACTCCGCTACGCGACGGACTGAGACGCCTCTTCGCCCCCCTGGGCATGACTTTTCGCCTCGCCGACGATCACGTGGACATCGTTCCCAAGGATGCACTGCTTTGCCTTGGCCGTGCGCCCACCTGGACCGAGCTTGACACGCTGGCCAAGATCGCCGCGACGCAGCCGGGACGCAACGCCACGGACCTGACCAGCTTTCAATCCCGCGTGCAGTTTCAAGTGCCCGTGCCCGACGCATGGAACGCGCTTTCGCAGGCCATTCGCAACGTCGGCGCCGGCCCGGGCGACGAGGTGCTCACCGTCGCCTGCAGTCATCTCGGATGGACGTGGTGTCCGGCCGACGACCACATCGTGATCTCGACCTTCGATCAGCAAATCCGTCGGCGGCTCAAGCAACCGGTTTCACTGCGGATGAACAATCGCACACTCTTCGAGGTGATGCAGGCCGTCGGCGGCATGGTTGACATCGACGTGCGTGTGGACCCCGGGGCGTTGACTTCGCTGCCCGCCCAGGTGCAAAAGAACTTCTCGCTGAATGTACATCAGCAGAGCGTAGAGCAGGTTTTGGACACGATCTCGGCCTATACAGGCCTAGGCTACATGCTTAACCCCGACGGGATCGTGTTCTACAAGGCCGACGAGAACGGAAGCGCCCCCACTGCGCCCGCGAACACTGGCCTCCAACCCCAGCCGCCCCCGACCTCGTCAGATCCATACGTTGTCAAGATCACCATTCCCTTATCCGACGGCAGGACATTCGAATGGTTGATTCGCAAGTCGGAGCTTCCCGACGACCTTCGCCAGATGCGCGACCGTGACATCCAGGCTTTTATCGAGGAGTTCCGCCAGAAACGCACCGCCGACGTGAAGCCGTAGCCGAAAAAAGAGATCGGGAGTCTTATTTTGGCTTCCGTGGGCCTCCACGCGGGCGTAGGGATGACTCTGGCCCCAAATGCGACGCCATTCGCTCGTATTGCCCGTCCTTCTTGAAGAGCGTCGCCCGTCCCGCCGCCCGGTTGAGTACGTGGTATGCCAGCCCGCCCATAGCTTCCCTTGGCCGCCTCGGCATAGCTGGCAAAGTGCCGCCCATCTCCAAATCCGTCAATCAAAGACTCCCGACCTCTTGTCCCGCATTTGTCCTGCGCTGTCACATCCTCCCAAGAAATACAATGCAGTATAGGACAAGAATGACAAACACCGTGACCACGAAACCAGAAACCCACATCGCGGCGCGGAACGCCGCGCCGTACCGACATCGCTTCCTTGCCAACGCCAAGATGCAAGAAGCCAAAACTCCTGCCTCGGTCAGCAACCCAAACGACATGATCCTTTTGCCTAGAGCATCTCTGTCGGGAGCGTATAAGGCATCAGTTGGGTTATCGGAAAACCACGCCCATGTAACCATTCCCAAGCCTGCGCACGCAGCCAAAAAGTATGCGGAGCCCGACCGCACCGGGCGTCCTCGTGGATTGTTGATGGCGAAGGTTGCAAAATTGTCCGGGTCGAAAGCACGCCCGCATTCCGGACATCGCCTTGAGCTGATGCCGTCAAGGATATACCCACAATCGAGGCAATTCTTCGTGTCCTCTGACATCGTCTGCAATTCCGAACTGCATTCGCTCAGAGAGTACCCATCGCCCGCCCGACGATTCTATCTTGCTAATGCCTCCAACCCACGAATGGGCCAGTAAAATGGAGTAAAAACGGTCGGGAATCCTATCTTGGCTTCCGTGGGCGTCCCAGCGTCCGTAGGGATGACTCTAGCCCCAAACGGGACGCTATACGCTTGCAGTCCGCGCCCTTCTCCAAGAGCGTCGCGCGTCCCGCCGCCCGGTTGAGCACATGGTGCATCAGCCAACCCCATGGCCTCCCTTGGCCGCGTTGGCATGGGCGGCAGTACCGCCCATCTACCAACCTGTCAATCAAAGACTCCCGACCCCTTTTCCCCACTCCGCGGCGCTCTTCGCGAAATAAGTGATTATCATGTCCGCGCCGGCACGCTTGATCGCCGTAAGCGTCTCCATCGCAACCGCGCGTTCATCGAGCCATCCGGCGGCTGCGGCGGCCTTGATGCAACTGTACTCACCGCTCACCTGATATGCCGCCAGGGACACGTCTGGGAAAGCGTCTTTCACCCGACGCACAACGTCGAGATACGGCAGCGCGGGCTTGACCATAATTGCATCGGCGCCCTCGTCGATGTCCAGCCGCGCCTCGGCCAGCGCTTCCGCGGCGTTGGCCGGGTCCATCTGGTAACTGCGGCGATCGCCGAAAGCGGGCGTGGATTCCGCCGCGTCGCGGAACGGCCCGTAGAACGACGAGGCGTACTTCACCGCGTATGAGAGAATGCCGGTCTCCAGCCGCCCAGCCTCATCGAGGGCCGCGCGCATCGCCCCCACCATGCCGTCCATCATCCCGCTGGGGGCCACGAGGTCTGCTCCGGCGCGGGCGTGGGTGACTGCGGTCCGGCCCAACAGGTCCAGCGTAGCGTCGTTGTCCACCGCCCCCCCCGCGACCACGCCGCAGTGGCCGTGGTCGGTGTAGCTGCACAGGCAAACGTCGGTGATCACCACGAGTCGATCAGTGAGTTTCTTGATCCGCTCGACGGCCCGGCACACAACGCTGTCAGCGGCAATGGCCGAATATGCGGTCGGGCTCTTGGCGGCGGGTATGCCGAAAACCAGCAGCGACCGCAGACCGAGCCCAATTATAGACTCAATCTCCCTGTCGAGCTGGTCGATCGTGTAGCGGGTCACGCCGGGCATGGACGCAACCGGCCCGGCGGCGGCGCGGTCCTCGACGACGAAGATCGGATGGATGAAATCAGCGGGGAACAGCCGGGTCTCGCGGCGCAGATCGCGCAGCGCGGGAGTCCGGCGCATGCGGCGCATTCTTCTGTTGGGAAATTCGCTCACGCGGAGGCCTCAACCAGGAAACAACGCGACAGCGCGGCGATCAGACCCTCGTTGCTGTGTTCCGCCGCGACGGCATCCACACCTAGCCCGGCGTCGCGGGCCGCGTCCGCGGTTGTCGATCCGATGCATACAACCAACGCCTCGCCTGCATTCAACCTCAGCTCGACGAAACGCCGCACGGCCGAGGGACTGCAGAATATCACGCTGTCAACGCCCCGGCGAATTCGCCCAAGGGCATCTTCCGACAGAGCGGCGTTGACGGTCGAATAGGCAATCAACGCATCAACCGTTGCGCCCGCCGCGCGCAGGGCTTCGGGGAGCGTGGTTCGGGCGATGTTGCTGCATGGAAACAGTACTCGGCCGATATCGGAGCCTCCCTGGTCTATGATCGCATTGACAAGTTCTTCTACCGCGCCAGGCTCCGGCGCCGCGTCCGGCGTGACGCCGTGTCGCCGAAGCTCCCGGCAGGTCGCCGGTCCTATTGCGGCGATCTTGCAGCCCCCAAGCCGACGGGCGTCGAGCCCAAGGACTGCAAGTCGCCGCCAAAATGCTCTTACCCCGTGTACTGAACCGAATACCACCCAGCAATATTCATGGAGTTCGCGAATCGCCCTATCGAGTGCCTCATTCCTTCCAGGATAAACAATGCGGATCATTGGACAGACAATGGGCGTTGCCCCGGCTTCGCTCAGACGCCTGGCAAGCTCCCGCGCCGTGGACCGCGGACGAGTTATGAGAATGCGCTTGCCGGCGAGAGGGGAAGGCGAGATTTGGTGATTGAGCGGCGAATTCGACCCGTATTCATCGTCTAATGCGGACGGCGGCGCGGAGTGCGTCAGGGCAGCAACCTCGCCGACGACGGCGACCATTGGAGCGCAAAGCCCCGCGCGGTCCGCGGCTTCGGCGATGTCGGCCAATGTACCGGTCACCACGCGCTGGTGCGGCGTTGTGGCCCGCTCGATGCAGGCAACCGGCGTATGCGGATCGCGGCCCGCGGCCATTAGATCCCGCGCGACCTGCCGCAGTCTGTGACGACCCATTAGAAACACAAGCGTGTCAAGCCCTTGGAGCGTCGAACCGTCAATTGCCGTCTCCTCATTGTCGGCGGTTTCAGTGGTCAGAACGGCGAATGAGCGGGCGACGCCACGAAGCGTCACCGGGATTCCAGCGGCCAGAGGCGCCGCCACCGCACTGCTGACTCCCGGAATAACCATGCAGTCCACGCCCGCCTCGCGGCAGGCGGTTAGCTCCTCAAAGCCTCGACCGAACACAAACGGATCGCCCCCCTTGAGACGGACGACACAATGCCCTCGCCGCGCATGATCCACCAGTAGTCGATTGATTTCCTCCTGACTCAACCGCTGCACTCCGCGGCTTTTCCCCACGTCAATCACCGTCGCATCACTTCGCACGCGGCGCAGTAGCTCGCGGGCGATCAGTCGATCGTGAACGACCACGTCGGCGCGCTCAAGCAGCTTCAGCCCGCGCAGGGTAATCAATTCGGGATCGCCCGGACCGGCGCCAACCAGATAAACCGCTCCTCGCAACGGCGTCATCACAATGCCTCCGCGTGGACGACAGGCCTTTCGGCGGGTCCGCTTCCCTCAAGTGCTCGGCCAAGAGCAAGCTCGACGATCAGATCGACAATCCGCGGATCCGAACCCACTGGAGCGTCGCACACCACGAATCGCCCGCCGACTCGACCGGAAAATGGCGGCTCGCCGCCTTCGGAAACCACCAGACCGATGCGCCGCGGAATGTCCCGTACCGCGTGCGGACCCACGCCTATCAGAAACGGAGCGACAACCACATTGGAGCGGCCCACCCTCTTGAGAATCGAATCGACCGGCGGAGCATCGTCCAGAAAAGCCGCCACCACTTCGTCGGCGATCCGCATTCTCCGCAACCACGCGGCCAGATCCCGCGTCGCGTCACGGCTCCGTGTGTGCCGCGGCGTGCCGTGACCGACGACCGCCAAGGAGGTCTGATCCGCGGACAACGCGAACCGTGAGTATAGCGCCTGCACGCGATCGGCAATGATGTCCACGAGCGACGCGTGCGTGCCCAGCGGCGCAGTCCGGTGCAACACAATCTCCGCGTAACGCCGATTTCGGGCCAGCTCGCGCGGAAGAACCGTGTCGCTGTAGTATCCGACGCTGGTCATTACCGGTACCACCGTCGCCTCGGTGGCGGTCAATTGATCCAGCACCGCTGAGAACGGCGGATTGCCCTGTTCGAACGCCACAACCACATCATCGAAAAGTGCCCGCGCCGCAATGGCGTCCGCCCAGGCGCGGACTTGGGCGTTGACGGCGGGCTCGTGGCGTGACCCGTGGGCCGCGAGAACTAGCGCGGTGCGTTTCATGCGGCGGCCTCTTCTTTCAGACTGGCGATCCGCTGGTGCAGCGCGCGGCGGTCCACGGCGTTGGCGGGGCGGACCGCCGCGGCCATCGTCGCCGCAATGACCGGCGCGGCGCGGCGCTCGCTCTTCCATCGCAAAAACCTGGACAGCTCGTCTTCCACGATCGCGCCGGCGGCGGCGATGCCATCCAGAGGGATGGGTTGCGATGAAACAAGCTCGTCGAGGTCCCGCAGGCGGACCGAGGGAAGTCGAGCGACGGCGGGGTCAACGTTTCGCGGAACGGAAAGGTCAAAAACGAACAAGTCACGGGAGCGCTCGCGCCCAATCGTGGCCGCGTCAATGACGTGCGACGGGGCCGACGTGCAAGAGATGACCGCGTCGGCTTTGGCGATAGCGTTCGGCAGTCGGTCCATAGAAAAAAATACGGCGCCCATCTTCGCGGCAAGCGCCGCCAGACGCCCCTCG
>Ga0209777_10001666_pt1 | contig 31297 bp, 28 predicted proteins | sample FrelakmetHBP12HB_FD_187147 | JGI IMG/M metagenome (GOLD analysis project Ga0209777, IMG submission 187147) | Freshwater lake sediment microbial communities from the University of Notre Dame, USA, for methane emissions studies -HBP12 HB (SPAdes)... | ecosystem: Environmental > Aquatic >... | reverse complement strand
TTTTGTGTGAGAAGTTCGCCCAAAATGCCCGCCATTATGCAGAAGAAAACTTTGATATCGAGCGTATCACCGACCGCTTTGAGGCGCTGCTCTGATTCCATTGCGCACCGTGACCGTACAAGAGTCTTTCCTGAAACGCCATGCAATGTCTGAAGATCATACAAATATACGCATTTCTTAAATCCCCTTCTTAAAAGTTCCAAATCGATAGAATAAAACTTCCAGTATAATGGTTATATGCAGAGTCTGCCTGTAACTGATTTCGTCAGCGCTCACTTTCAGATATCATATCAAGAACTCCACAGGCGTCGACACGCGCGCTTATGGATGACCCTATCCCTGATTTTCACTGACCTGGTCAGCCTTTCCCTGGCATTTGGGCTGGCATTTTTTATTCGTTCGATTTTGCCGAGGGGAGAATATTTACATCAATCACTCTATGCCAATTTAATTCCCATCATATCGTTCTTTATCATCTATTATGTTATCCGGGGGTTATATCCCACAGTCGGTATGAGTCCTGTGGATGAATTGCGTCTTCTTTCCGGGGCAACAAGCACTGTTTTTATCCTGTTCATGGCCGCCACATTCTGGCTGCGCGACTCAGCCCTCTTCTCGCGTCTGCTTATTCTGATTGCCTGGCCAGTGGCGCTGATACTGGTGCAACTGGATCGCTGGCTCTTGCGAATCCTCGCCATGAAGATGGGGTCGTGGGGGGAACCTGTGGCAATTGTAGGGACAGGGCCGGAGACTCAGAAGATCGAATCCTACCTTAAGCTGAGTTCACGGTTGGGTATAAGGCCGGTGGCCATCATTGATGGCCAGTGGTCCCCGGACGAGACATTCCAAGTTGTTTTGGAAAAAACCGGGATACGCACTGCCATCCTGATTGTCTCTGAGATGTCCGAGGAGATGAAGCATCGCATCATTGACCAGCGGCAATACAGATTTCAACGTTTGATTTTAATCTCTCCTCTGGGGTGGGTCGGCAGTCTGGGGGTGGCCACTTATGATTTGGAAGGCTTGCTTGGGTTGGAGATCCGGCAGAATTTATTGAATAAATGGGAGCGTTTACTAAAAAGGTGCCTGGATCTGATCCTGGCGGTTGTTGGTGGGATAGTGGTTTCCCCTCTGATGCTGGCAATTACAATATTAATTCATCTTGATAGTCCTGGTACTACCATTTATAAACAGGAACGGGTTGGGAGGAACGGACGAACATTCAAAGTATGGAAGTACAGGACAATGGTTTCGAATGCCGATCAAGTTCTGCAAGAATATTTGGTGTCGCATCCAAACTTAAGAGCCGAATGGGATGCAACCCGGAAATTAAGAAACGACCCGCGTGTTACAAGGATAGGTAGAATCCTTCGCCCACTCAGCCTAGATGAATTTCCACAGATTTGGAATGTATTAAAGGGTGAGATGAGTATCGTAGGGCCTCGTCCAATTGTGAATGTGGAGGCTAATCGCTACAACCATATATTTACATTATATAAGTTGGTCCGTCCAGGGATGACTGGCCTTTGGCAGGTATCCGGACGAAACGACAGTGGATATGATGAGCGCGTACATTATGATGAATATTACATTCGCAACTGGTCAATCTGGCTGGATATTTACATCATATTACGGACTGTGTGGGTGGTGCTGTCCCACCGGGGTGCATATTAACTAACTTATGAAGAATATTCTCGTCATTGGTGGAGCAGGCTTCATCGGTTCGAATTTCATCCGCACCTGCTGCAGACCGAGCAGGAACTACGGATTTTCAACCTGGTTACCCTGACCTACGCCGGCAGCCTGGAAGTCTCCAGAACTTGCCTGATGACTCCCGCCACACCCTGGTGGAGGCAATATTTGTGACCGGGAATCGGTGGAGAATATCCTACGCCAGCAATGGGTAGACTCCATTCCACTGCGGGAATGCCAACACAGCCGTTTTGTAAAGCATCTGCAAAGCACAGACTTACCCGATTGAATGATAATACGGCAGGAGACCCAAATGACCAATAAAGTGCTTGCCATTGATGATGACTCTGCCATGACCGAACTGCTGACCCTACTGTTAAGAACGCACGGGTTCAATATCATGACAGCCAACACAGGTGAAGACGGCGTGGCGATGACCCGGAAGGATCCTCCCGATGTGATCATCCTCGACCTGATGATGCCCGGCATGGACGGCTGGCAGGTATGTACTGAAATACGAACATTCAGTTCCGTGCCCATCCTGATCTTCTCGGCGCTCGATAACCCGGGCTTGATCGCCAGCGCCCTGGATGCCGGCGCAGACGATTACCTGGTCAAGCCCGTCCCGAGCGGGACGCTGGTTGCGCACCTGAACAAGCTGATCCGCCGCACTGATATGAACAACGGCAATATTTTCATACCACAAATTGCCCCCTTCCCAGCGTAGGAGGATTTTCGTTAATTTTGGCGCAGGCACCAGCCTGCGCTTTTTTATTTGTGCTAGAATCGGGTCGTTCCCTACAAGGAAATCCACCTGCCATAATAAAAGATCTGCGGAGTCCTGCCATGCAAACCTGTTCCAAGTGCAACGCTTCTTCCCCCGATAACGCCCTGACCTGCGTCAACTGCAGCGCCGCCTTGAGCGAATTCTCCGCCACTGCTGTGGCACTCAAGCACATGAAGGCCAACCCGCGCGTCCGAGCCATCCGCGTCACGGTGACATACGATGCCTGTCCGCACTGCTACGAACTGATGAAAACCTACCCGAAGGATAAAGTGCCTCCCCTGCCCCACGAGGGCTGTTCGCACGAGAACGGCTGCCGGTGCTTCTATGAGCCGGTGCTGGAAGAAATGGCAATTGTCGGTAAAGTTGCAGAGTAGTCCCCACCACCCCTCCCCATCTGGAAGCGGGGAGGGGCTTTTTTCACAGCAAAGTTTTCAGCGCATCCGCAGTGGCCTGCGGCGCTTCCATCATCGGCATGTGACCCACCCATTCGATTTCAACAAGAGTACCCTGCTTCAGCGCAGCCCGCAGCAAGCGGGCGCGTTCGACGGGGACCAATTTATCGGCCTGCCCGTGGACAAGCACCACCGGAAAATCGAAGGCCGAGAGAATGCCGGTTGAATCAAGGCGGCCGGCCATGGCCCGCAGCGCCCCGGCCATTCCTTCCGGGTCCTGACGAAGCATGAGTTCCTTAAGCCTGGTTTGCAGAACGGGGTCATCCGTCAGCTTGAGGGACATGTCTTCGGCCACCTCCCCAACCCCATGAGCAAGGATATGTTCCGCTTCCTGGTATCGCCCGGCTTTCTTTTCGGGGGGATCAGCCAGAGCCTGGGAAGCAACCAGCCCCAGGCCCGGCAGGCGACCTGGATAAGCACGCGCAAACGCCAGGGTAACGTATCCGCCCATAGAATGACCGGCGATGGCGGCTTTTTCGATCTTCAAAAAATCCAACAGGGCGGCGATATCCGCAGCCATATCGGCGAGCAGGTAAGGGGTCGGGGTTGTGGCGGACTGGCCGAAGCCGCGCAGGTCAGGCAGGATGAGGTCAAAGTGCTTTTCCAGCAGCGGCACGACCGGATCCCAGATGGTATGGTCAAGCGGATAGCCGTGGATCAACACCAGGGGCGTCCCTTGCCCGCGGCGTTCATAAGCGAGTTCAATCCCGTTCACATTTGTTTTCAGCATTTCCAATTCACCTTGACCTTCTGTTTGCTACCCAAACGGGTATAGTACTGGACAAAACCATTCTCACAGCCGAACTCGTAGATCCGGCGGGTCACGTCCACATCAACCTTGCAGTATTCAGCCAGCTTGTCCAACTCGCCGGAGCGCCACCACTCCACTGCCTGGATGCCGGAGGCGGACTTCGTATTGCCAAGGGTGGCACGCGCCACCGAATCCAGGCTGACGCGGAAACTGAGGGCGTGGAACAGGTCGCTCAGGATGTCGAGAGTGGGTAAGAACTGGAGGCGTTCGTCCGGAACGTAGGGACGGAGGACTTCATAGTCGAAACCTTTGACATTGAAGCCGATCACCCGCCCGGCGGATTTCAACTCGGCGACGAGCGCCGGGACATCCTTCTCCCAATAGACGGCGAAATCGTCCCGAACCGAGGACCAGGTGACCGCGCAGGAGACTTTGAGGAGGCCAATGTTGCTTCTCCCGCCGACATCATCAAAGAGGTTCTGGGTTTCGAGGTCAAATACGACGATGTTCATGGCCTTTTCTCCACGGATGAACACGAAATGACACAAACAAAAAAACCTTCGGGACGTTTTTCGTGTCCGCCGCGTCAGGAATGATCTTTAAGTTTCTGACGCGCCAGGTCCAGCGCCTGCCCACGGGTGGATACTTCGCCGATCGCCTGGGCTTCGCGGATGGCCTCGAGCATTTCGCCGATGATTTTACCAGGCTGAAGATCAAGGGCGCGCATCAGGTCGTCACCATCGACCAGCGGCGGCGGAGCGACGGACTCGGCCGGTTTTTCGAACCAGTTTTCCAGCATCAGGCGGACAACATCCAACGCGGCAGCCCAGGTTTCCTGGGGCATGGTCTGCTCGTAGGTGGCGCGCAGATCGGCCAGCGCCAGGAGGCAGACATCCATCCCTGCCGGGCCGGTATCGCGGAAGAACCGGTAGACGGCGCGCCGCGAAGGCGGCTTGCCTTCCCGCACCAGCCGATTGGTATGGAAAAGAATCCGCATGTGGTTGCGGATGACCGTCTCCAGGCGGTTCACTTCGTCGTTGCTCATTGCCAAGAGGCGGAGGCGGCTGGCAGCAATTTCCGCACCCTGCTGGTCATGGCCCCAGAAGCGCAGCTGCCCTTCTTCGTCCGATTTTTTTGTCAGGGGCTTTGCCACGTCGTGGTAGAGGGCGGCCAGAAAAAGCAGGCTGCGCAGGGAACGATCCCCGGCCAACGGGGCGGCGAGGAGGTCGCCGATCTGCTGACGGTAGCGGCCAATTCGCAGCACCATCAGTCCGTTGAGCATGTCTGAGGCAGTTTCGGGGTTATAGTCCGGTGAGAGTGCGGCGAGGACTGCCTCCAGGTGGCTCATCGTTGCCAATGTATGCTCCCAAACATCGTGGACGTGAGGCGCAGGCTGCTCGACGCCTTTCAAAACAGGGAGTTCTGGCAGGACCATCTCCAGCGCACCAAGCAGGTCGAGGGCGCGTGTGCAAGCCGCAGGCTGCGCGCCGTCGAGGATGCGGAAGAGTTCATCACGCATACGCTCCGGAGAAATATTCCCCAATAGACCGACGGCTTTTTTCATCGCCTTGCGGGTATCCGGCAGGATATGAAAGCCGAAATTCGCTGCCAGCCGGACCCCGCGCAGGATTCGCACCGGGTCATCTGTAAAGGCTGAAGGTGAGCAGAGGCGCAAGCGCTTCTCTTTCAAGTCCATCGCCCCGCTGAGAGGGTCATGGATCGTATTGTCGCTGAGGTTGAGAGCGATCGCATTGAGAGTGAAATCGCGGCCGAGGATATCCGTTTCCAGGCTGCGACTCGAGCTTGTCGAGGGATCCGAGCTGCGGAAGGCAGCAAAATCCATCAAGGTGCGGGATCCATCCTCGCCAGTCGCGATGACACGGCCGGTGTCGCGTTCAGGGTCAAGGGGGTAGAAGTCCGCTTTTGTGATAATCCCGGTTCCGGCACGGGGGAGGGCATTGGCAACCAGCCGGGCGGTTTTAATGGCGTCCCGCTCCAGGACAAAGTCCAGGTCATGGATCGGGCGGCCAAGCAGGGCGTCCCGCAACGCTCCGCCCACCAGGTAAACGGTCAAACCGTCCGGTAAAACAGCACGGACGGAGTCCAGAATCGGGGGGAAAGTTAGTGGAAAATTGGTCGGCATAAAAATGATCTCGGGCGTTTCCTTGTAACGGGACTGGGCTGCGCGGCGGGCTTGTTCGGGCGTGCCGCCCTGGGCGACGACCCGGCCGCGCAGGCGGGCAACCCAGCGGCCGGCATACGATTTTTCATTTTCTCCCGACATTCGCCCGTCCTTATTGGATCAAGGTGTTTTACATTAACTATACCTGGGAGCGGGGATGTGCGGCCGGCGAAACCGCCCGCACAACCCCATCCTCCCTTACTTGTCAGGAAGCTACAGCGTTTTCCTGTACTTCTGCATGTCAGCCGAGGCGATGAAACGCAGGTGACGGTAGTGTTCGTCAATATCGATCCCATAGCCGAAAACGTACCTGTCGGGTACGTCGAAGCCGACGTAGTCCACCTCCACCGGCACTTCGCGGCGGTATTTCTTATCGAGAAGCACACAGACTTTAAGGCTCTTCGGCTCGCGCGTTTTCAGCATTTGCAAAACATGCGCCAGCGTGCGGCCGCTGTCCACAATATCTTCGACCAGCAGCACGTTCAGGCCTTCGATGTTGGTCATCAGGTCGAGGTTGACGCGGACATTGCCGCTGGAGGCGTATTGCCCGACGCCATAGGAGGAGAGCGACATGCAGTCCAGGGTATGCGAGATGGTAAGATGGCGGGTCAGGTCGGCAGTGAAGGTCAGCCCGCCGCGCAAGAGACAGACGATCAGCAGTTCCTGACCGGCGTAAGCGCGGCTGATCTGCGCGCCGAGCTCGGCTACGCGTTTCTCGATGTTTTTTTCGTCCACGAGGACTTCGTCAATAAACTCACGATAATCTTGCATGGCAGCTTCCTAGAAGAAAATAATCGTCAGCTCGCAAAACGAATCGCACTCAAGTGGTCGGCCTGTATTTCTTAAGGTCCACGACCGCGACGAAAGGCAAGTTACGGTAGTGCTCGTCCAGGTCGAGGCCGTAGCCAAAAACGAACTTATTCGGGATGCGGAAGCCGCGGTAGTGGATCGTGACAGGTGTCTCGCGACGCTCTTCCTTATCCAGCAAGGTGCAGACTTTAAGACTGCGCGGTTGGCGGGTTTGCAGGAACTCCAGTACGTAGGCGATGGTATTGCCACTATCCACGATATCTTCGACCAATAACACGTCCTTACCACGGATATCGGTTTTCAAGTCAAGCGAGAGACGGACACTGCCGCCCGACTGGCGCACTCCTGCACCGTAGGATGAAACTGCCATGAAGTCCAATTGAAGCGGGACGGTGATGTGCCGCATCAGGTCCACCATAAAAACAATCCCGCCGCGCAGGATGCAGATGAGCAGCAGGTCTTTATCTGTATAGTCGCGGTTGATCTCCTTCGCCAGTTCTTTAATGCGGTTCTGGATGGTCTGTTCGTCGATCAAAATTTCAGCAAGGAAATCTATGTAGTCCTGCATAGGCACTCCTGAGGCGACACTTCACCCCACTAACGGGGGACTTCATGATGCTTGCGGCAGCGTGCTTCATACATCTCCGCCGCGCCGACGATGACCACCGGGTCGTTGTAGCGTGCCGGTCTTCCGTTGACCAAGCGCTGGGTCCGGCTGGCTGGTTCGCCGCAAACCATGCAGATGGCCTGGAGTTTTTCCACGTGCTCGGCACGCGCCATCAACACCGGCATCGGCCCAAAGGGTTCGCCGCGAAAGTCAGTATCCAATCCAGCCACGATAACGCGGATCTTCCTTGCAGCCAATTCTTCCACAACCTGGATGATTTCGTCGTCGAAAAACTGCGCCTCGTCAATGGCGACAACAGTGGCTTCTTTGTCCAGCCGCTTGCGGATATCCGCTGCCTTTTCAACCGGTATGGCAGCAAAATCGGTCCCGGCATGGGAGGTAACTTTCTCGACCGCATAGCGTACATCAATGGCAGGCTTGAAAACCTGCACATGCTGGCGGGCAATCGTCGCCCGGCGCAAGCGGCGGATAAGCTCGTCTGTCTTGCCGCTGAACATCGAACCACAAATGACCTCAACCGAACCGGGGATATGGGATTTCATAATCTCCTCTGTTGCCCTCACCTCCATCCCCTCTTTCGGCAGCCCCGGTTCCAGCACGGGGTGATAGGGAAGGAATGAGTGAGAAAAACTAATCAAACGGGCAGATGCACATTGCATCTGCCCGTTAAGTTTACCTGATTATCGGCTTTCGACAAGACCTACTTGGCGGGAGTTTCCGCAGCGTCGGGAAGGGTATAGCCGAGAGCGCGCAGTTTCTTCTTGATGTCAATCAGCGACTTGCGGCCAAAGCCTTCGATCGCGAGCACGGCGTTCTCGCCCTCGGCAAGTTTTGCCAGGAATTGACCAACTTCCTTGATGCCAGCCTTCTCCAACGCGGCGACAGGACGGGCGGTCAATTCCAGTTCTGCAATGGGGCGCTTGGGAGACACCTTGGACTCGGCGCGGGTCTTCTTTTCTTCAATATAATTCTGGCGGACCTGCAGCTTCTTATAGAAGCGATCCACCTGACCTTCCATGTCAATGATACGGCCCTGCTCGCCGGTGAAAAACGGATGGCAATTCGAGCAGGTTTCGACGCGGATTTCTGGCTTGGTCGAACCGGTTGTCCAGGTGGTGCCGCACGAGGCGCAGGTCACCTTGGCATCCGGGTAGTAAGTCGGATGAATACCCTGTTTCATTTCAAGATCCTTTCGCCGGAACCTTTTCTTCCGCCGGCATCACGTTGACGCGCTTGCGCCCTTTGACGACATCGTAGACGACCAGCCCTTCAATCGTGGCGAAGATGGTATCGTCCTTGCCTACGTCCACGTTCAGACCGGGCTTGATGTGGGTACCGCGCTGGCGCACGATAATATTGCCAGAAAGAACATGCTCGCCGGCATATTTCTTCACGCCCAGGCGCTGACCATTTGAGTCTCTTCCGTTGCGGACTGAGCCGCCACCTTTTTTGTGTGCCATAACAACCTCACTTTCTTGCTATTTTGCCGCTGGCTTCTTGGGAGCCGCTTTCCCCTTCGGGGAAGTCTTCGGTTCGGCTTTTGCAGCAGTTGTCTTTCTGGAGGACGATTTCGACGTTGCCTTTGCGGGAGTCTGCGCGACCGGTTTCTTCCCCTTCGGGGACGATTTATCAGACGCCATCTGCCTGGCAGCCGGTTTCTTCCCCTTCGGGGAGGATGCCCCCTTCGGGGATGATATCTCAGACTTTGATTCGGCTTTTACCAGCTTTTCCGTTTTCCCCTTCGGGGACGATTTCTCGGTCTTCACCTTTGAAGCCAATTCTTCGGCCTCAACTTCAACAGCCTTTTCCACCTTGATGGGTTCCTTCTTTACCAGTTCGGAGCCGCCGATCTGCTCCACGAGAAGACGGGTATAGTTCTGGCGGTGGCCGATCTTAACCCGAATGCGCTTCTTGGGGCTGTAGTTGAAGATATTCACCTTCGGCCCTTTGAAATGCTCGATTACCGTGGTCCATATCGGAATATCCTTGAGGAGGGGTCTGCCGACGGTGATGTTTTCCCCATCCGCCAGCAGCATAACCTGTTCAAGCTTGACCTTCGCTCCGGATTCAACCGGCAGGCGGTCCACTTCGATGGTACCACCTTCGACGGCCCGGAATTGCTTGCCGCCGCTTTCCACAATTGCGTACTTCATATTTTACTCCTGGTCTTCGCTTCACCACGGTACCTGCGGTACGGATCCGGACATTGAGCCTATTATGCCTTTTGAACGAATCCTTACGCCTGTCGGCGGGGAAGCCGGGATACAAATTGACGCCCCAGCAACCTGCCGGGGCAGAACAGGACGGTATTATACATGCGAGCCGCACCCATGTCAACGGCTGGACGGCTAAAAAACAAGGCTTTTTCACAAAGTCGGCAAAGTTGAGAATCCCAACCCCCATCTCACCCAAGGTGAGGGTTTCGGCGCCCCATGGCGCCGAAACTGCCGATGGCGGCTTGACGCCGCCTCGGCTAGAGGAAGATCTTGGGGTGTTGGCGGACAGCAAAGCCGTCCGCCAACACCCCAAACCCCAAGTTTGTGAAAACTGTGGGGCAAGATATAAAATTGCAGAGCGGATTTCCAACCCGCCACTCACCTGGTTTGTAGAGGGACAGTTCATCCCCCAATGGGGACGCAGCGGTGCGGGGTGTTCGATACGGACTCCGCCCCTCCCCCAGGTGGCGGAGGCAAACACTCCCCGCGGGATGGATGTGTCCGGGAAGCTTTTGTTGTACAATAGGTCTATGATCCGCTAAGTTTTGTTGATCCGTAGGCTTGTTTTTGCCCGGTCTGTCAAGAAACAACCGAGGGCACCATGAACCAACAAAAAGAGCAAGCCAGGCCCCTGGAGGGGCAAATCGTCGAAGGGGGTGAAGAAAACAGCGCACGCGAAAACGCATCCGCCTCTGCGCGCCTCGAATCCCAGAACCTAAAGAAAACTGCTGCCCCACCGGGTGCCGCCAAATTGCGCCGCAACCCGCGCCAGCTATTGCGCCTCGCGCTGATCGTGGCGGCATACCTCTGCGCGTTCATCCTTCTCGACTTTATTACGCGGCAATTTGAAGTACTCCCGGGGGTTGTCGCCTGGTATCCGCCGGCAGGGCTCACTTACACCTTGCTGTTGGTGTTCGGGGCGACATTCACACCGGCGGTGACGATCGCTTTATTCATCAGCAGTTTATTCATTTATCGCATGCCTCAATCCCCCTATCTGCTTTTTTTGTGGGCATTAATTATATCTTTGATCTATGGCCTTGCCGCAGCGTTCCTGCGTAAACGGATCCGCTTTGATTGGCACCTGCGAAAATTGCGGGACGTGACCTGGTTTGTTTGCATGACTGTATTGGTTTCAGCACTTCTCGCCGTACTTTCCGTTTCGAGTTCCGCCTTGAGCAGCGCTATGCCCCGCAGTGAAGTCTTAGGAGCCATTTTCGACTGGTGGATTGGTGAAGCGGTCGGCGTCCTGTCCGTCACACCCTTTCTGCTTATCTTTGTGATGCCGTGGCTGAAACGGTTTGCGGATGGACAGCCGGTCAGGTTGACCGCCCGCCGGTCATTTGGGCGTCCTTCGCTCTCCGCCATCGGGCAAGCGTCCAGCATCGTTTTAATACTCTACTGGGTCTTTGGTGCGCGCGGCCTGGACGAGTTTCATCCCTTGTTTCTTATTGCCCTGCCGCTCATCTGGATCGCTATGACGCGCGGCTTCAAGGGAGTCAGCGCGGCAATCCTAGCGATGAATTCCGGGGTGGTGTTGGCACTGTGGTTGTTTCGATTCGACCTCGCTCGGTTGGGCGAACTGGAACTGCTAATGATCGTCAATTGTATTGTCGGTTTACTTATGGGCGCAGTCGTCACCGAGCGCAAGCGGGCAGAAGAGGAGCTAATAAAGTCAGAAGGTAAGTTCCGGGCTATTTTCGATAATGCTAGCACCGGGATGTTTATTGTTGACCTGCAGGCTCAAAAGTTCTTTATGTGTAATAGTACGTGTGCAAAAATGCTGGGCTGTGCCAAAGAAGGGTTTTTGAATCTGGATATCGCCGATATACATCCTGGGGAGGACATGCCTTTTATAAACGAGCAAATTGGGAAGTTTAGCCGAGGAGAAGAGGGTATTCGTAGTGACATTAAATTCAAGAGAAAAAATGGAAGTATTTTTGCATCAGATCTTAGCCCTGCCCTTCTAACAATTGCTGACAAGGAATATTTACTTATCAGTTTTATAGATATCACGGAGCGCAAGCAGAGGGAAGAAGAAATCCGATCCCGCACCGACGAGCTCTCTGCGCTTTATCAGCTCTCACGCCTCCTGGCAGATGCCAACGATCTCGAGCATGTGATCGAGCTCGTAAATCGCCATACGGTGGAGAGCGTTTACACCACCTTCGCCTGCATTGCACTGATGGAAGATGGTGACCTGGTGCCGCGGGCGGTCTATCCGGTCCGGAACATGGAGAATGACTTTGCCATTGGTAACCGACAACCGATAACCGCTCTGCCCATTTGTCAACGGGTGCTGGACAAAAACGAACCGGTCATTCTCCAAGCCGGCAGCCCGGAAGTTGGCAGCGCCGAGCGCCTCATCCTGCTGCTTGATTTTGCTCAATCGGTGTGCCTGGTGCCTCTGCAGGTCGGTGGTGCCTCGCAGGGCTTAAGCCAGCCGCTGGGTTTGCTGATCCTGGGTGAAGCACGGCAGGAAAAGCGTGAACCGTTCACACCCGAGAAGATCCGCCTGGCCCGCAGCATCGGCGACCAGGCTGCAGCCGCCATTCGCCGCCTGCTGTCGCGCGAACAAGCCGGGCGTCGCATGCAGCAACTCGCCTCCCTGAGCGAGATCGACCGCACCATCGCCTCCACTTTTGATCTGCGCGTCAGCTTGCAAATGATCCTTAGACATGTCAGTGAGCAATTGAAAGTGGATGCTGCGGATGTTTTGGTATTAAATGACCACACGCAGACCCTGGAATTTGCCGCCGGGCGTGGCTTTCGCTCCCCGGCCATGGAAGGCATACGGCAGGGGTTGGGCGAGGGCCAGGCCGGCCGTGCTCTGCTCGAGCGCCAACTTGTTCAAATTCCGGATGTCGCTGACAGCGGCACGGCCTTCGCCCACCCCGAACTGCTGGAGGCGGAACAGGTTGCGGCTTACTTCGCCGTGCCGTTGATCACAAAAGGGCAAATCAAGGGCGTGATGGAAATCTGCCACCGTACCCCGCTCGAACCCAATAAGGAATGGCTCGATTTCCTCCAAACCCTGGCCGGGCAGGCGGCGATCGCAATTGATAACGTCCATATGTTCGAAAGCCTGCAGCGATCCACCGACGAACTCGAGCTGGCGTACGATGCCACCATCGAGGGCTGGTCGCATGCCCTCGACCTGCGCGATAAAGAGACCGAAGGGCACACTCAGCGCGTAACAGAGATGACGGTGAAACTTGCGGGCGCCTTCGGCTTGAGCGATGCAGAACTGGTGCAGGTCCGCTGGGGAGCGCTGCTGCACGACATCGGCAAGATGGGCGTCCCGGATGCCATCCTGCTCAAGCCCGGCCCGCTGACGGACGAGGAATGGGTGGTGATGAAAAAACACCCAGTATTTGCCTTTGAAATGCTTTCTCCCATCCATTACCTGAACGCGGCCCTGGACATCCCATACTGCCATCACGAGAAATGGGACGGCACGGGCTACCCGTGCGGCTTGAAAGGGGAGCAGATCCCGCTCCCGGCACGTATCTTCGCTGTGGTGGACGTGTGGGATGCGTTGATTTCAGACCGTCCCTACCGAAAGGCCTGGTCTGAAGAAAAAGCGCGCCAGTACATCCAGGCCGAGGCCGGGACGTACTTCGATCCGCAGGTGCTGGAGGCGTTCCTGAAAATAATATAGGAAGCTGCAAATGAGCAATAGAGAGATTTTATGATCCATCCATAAAATTCATCCGCTTATTCGGAACATTACCTGGCGATTCGGATTCCCGAATTGGTTCACCACTTCAATGAGTAGTGGCAATCAAGTTGGCACAATTGATATCGTTGGTAATTATTCGGAGGGCCTCATGACAATTGAATTTGACGATAATGGTAAATTCTTTACGGATATTATTTCCAAAAACCCCATACCTGTCATGATCCAGACGGTCACTCACAGAATCCATGGGAATATCCACATCCGTCAAGATCAACGTCTTAAAGATGAATTGAACCTTCTGGAAAAGTTTATGGCCATCACTGATGCTGTCATCTATTCACCAAACGGCGAAATCCTGTATAAGGCCAACTTTCTGGCAGTGCAGAGTGACGAGATTATTTGGGTATTGCCTGATAGCGAGATTGTAGATCCATCAAAGGGAAACGCAAAATGACCACATTAGGTGGGAATATTTCTGCTGGTGCGCCTGCTCCGGATTACAAAAAACTGCGCGAGTATCTCATTGCGACGGTCACGCAAGACCTCAGTGCGGTTGAACTCACGCCGGAAAAGCGCCAGCAGGCTCTTCAGGATCGCTTGGCAGAAGCCTTAGCACGGACGAAATTAACCCTTTCTGATCCGATCCGGAATCGCCTTCTTCGGGATATTCTTGATGAAATCACAGGTTATGGTCCGCTCCAACCCCTGCTCGATGACCCGGAGATCACCGAGATCATGGTCAACGGGCCTAAAAGAATTTATATTGAGAAGAAGGGACTTCTGGAGCTGACGAATGTTGTCTTTGATGACAATCTTCACATCCTGAAAATAATTGACCGGATTGTTTCGCCATTGGGGCGCCATATTGACTCCGACAGCCCCATGGTGGATGCCCGCCTGCCAGACGGTTCGCGCGTCAATGCTGTCATCCCCCCCTGTGCAGTTGATGGCGCTTCCCTCACCATCCGAAAATTCCGAAAAGATAAATTTTCAATCATGCAGTTGATTGAATTAAATTCGCTGACACAAGGGATGGCTGATTTTCTACGCGCCTGCGTCCTCGGTCGCTTGAACATCATGATTTCTGGCGGTACTGGATCTGGCAAGACCACGCTCCTGAATGCGTTGTCTGGTTTTATCCCGGAAGAAGAACGGATCGTCACAATTGAGGATGCCGCCGAATTACAGCTTCAGCAGGATCATGTTGTTCGCCTGGAAACCAAGTTGGCCAGCGTGGAGGGGCATGGCACAGTGACCGTCCGTGAATTAGTACGCAACTCTCTGCGCATGCGACCCGATCGCATTATTGTTGGAGAATGCCGCGGTGGTGAAGCACTGGATATGCTCCAGGCGATGAACACCGGTCATGACGGTTCGTTGACCACTATTCATGCAAATTCGCCCCGCGATGCGCTTTCGCGTCTTGAAACGCTGGTGCTGATGGCCGGGATGGAACTGCCGATAAAAATTGTCCGGCAGCAAATTTCATCGGCATTGGATGTCATTGTCCAGGTATCGCGTATGCGAGACGGCACACGCAGACTTACTGCCATTACTGAAGTTGCTGGTATGGAAGGTGACGTGGTTGTCTTGAGTGACATTTTCAAATTCACCCAGATCGGTATGGACGCAGACGGTAAAATTCTCGGTCAAGTCAAGCCGACAGGCATCCGTCCGTTATTTGGTCCGCGCTTGGAAGCGGCTGGCTTCAAACTCGGTCCGGAGATTTTTGGTGCCACCGCTGCCGATATCCTGGCAGCCCGCCAGAAGCGGTAAAGGTGCGCATAGCGGCGCGCATCTTTGCCGTGGTGGACGTGTGGGATGGGTTGACCTCCGACCGACCCTACCGGAAAGCCTGGTCTGAAGAAAAAGCGCGCCAGCACATCCTGGCCGAGGCCGGGACTCAATTCGCTGCGATATTTGATAACCATGGATCATGGAGGCAGATGAGCCTATGAGCAAAGTAAGTGCAAAACGGACCATGCTTGAACGGAACGCGGCCATATTCATGACGTTCGTATGCGTCATCAGCCTCCTGGCCGCCGCAGGCTGGATGTTCAACCGGCCGACCCTTGCCTCCCTCAACCCTGAATTCATTCCCATGCCCCCCGCCACTGCGTTGTTATTTCTGGGGTTGTGCGTCGCCTGGCTTATCCAAAGAGTATTCCCAGCCCGGCACGGAATGAGGATACTTGTACAGGCCTGCCTGTTGGGGATGTTGGTCATCGTTCTCATCCTTGCCCTCAGATACTTTACCGGGTTGGGACCCGATCTCGAAAAATTGCTCTACCCGAACCCCCTCCCGTTCGGTCAAACCTTATCTGCCCGCATGTCCCCATTGTCTGCTCTGAGTTTCCTGCTGGCAATTCCAGCCTTTTTTTTATTGACTGGAGGCAAGCCAATCCAGCGCGCAAAAAGTGCCGCCGCCGATCTCGCCCTGAGCGTGTTTATCCTCAATGGTATAGTTTGCCTTGGTTATTTATTCGATGCACCGTTATTTTATGGAGGGACGATCATCCCGGTGGCGTTAACCACCGCGATCTCTTTCTTGTTCCTCAGCCTGGGGCAGCTGATGACTGCCGGACCTTCCTGTTGGCCGCTCAGGATGTATGTAGGCCATTCCTTAAAGGCGCGCTTGATGCAGGCATTCATACCGGCCTCGCTCTTAATTGTCCTCCTTCAAGGTCTTCTCAGTACGGTTGCTACTCCCTGGATTGTCAATCCTGCGTTAAAGGTGGCTGTTGGGGCGTTCCTGGCTTGTTTGATCGTCATGCTCATCATTACCTTCATCGCAAATAACCTGAGTTCAGAATTCGAACGCGGCAGAAAGGCGGAGCAGGCGCTGCTTCAGTCCGAGGCCGAACTGCGGGCCCTGTTCGCCTCCATGCACGATGTGGTGCTGGTAATTGGTCACGATGGAGTATATCGCGAGATCGCCCCCACCAATCCTGGATTGCTGGTCAAACCGCCGCAGGAACTGCTCGGAAAAACATTGAGGGATGTTTTTCCGCCGGAACAGGCTGAAACCTTTACCAGTATGGTGCAGCAGGTCCTGGATACAAAACAAACTGCGCAGATCGAATATGATCTCATCATCGGTGACCGCACCGTGCGATTCGCGACGTCCATCTCGCCGATGACGGAAGACAGCACTCTCTGGGTGGCGCGCGATATCACCAAGCGCAAGCAATTTGAATTGGTCCAGGATGCAATCTACAGGATCACCCAAGCTGCGATAACAAGCGAGGGGATCGATGCCCTCTACCATTCCATCCACTCGATCCTGGGAGAATTGATACCGTCGGAGAATTTCTACATTGCATTGATTGATCCAGCCAGCAACCTGATCAGCTTCCCCTATTATGTCGATCAATATGACAAACCGCCAACCGGGATGACACAACTCCAGGGCCTGACCGGATTCGTCATCCGTTGCGGACGTCCCTTGTTGGCCACCCGGGAAATCCTTGACCAGCTCATCGGACGCGGCGAAGTGGAGGCAGTGGGTACTCTTGGTGTAGATTGGATGGGTGCGCCGTTGAAAGTGGAAGAACGCATAATCGGCGTCATGGCGGTGCAAAGTTACAAACAGGAGATTCATTTCGACCAGGAGGATTTGAACCTTTTAGAGTTCGTCTCCACCCAGGTGGCCCAAGCGATCGAACGCAAGCGCATGGAACAGGAGATACAAAGTCTATCTTTGACCGATGAGTTGACCGGGTTGTATAACCGGCGGGGCTTCACCCTCATGGTTGAACACGAAGTGAAACTGGCTCACCGTCTAAAGAGAACCATGCTGTTGTTCTTTTGTGATGTGGACGACCTGAAGACGATCAATGATACCCATGGGCACGCCCAGGGCGACCTGGCTTTGAAGGAAGTATCCGCTATCTTGAAAGAGAACTTTCGCGAGGTGGATATACTAGGCCGCTTTGGCGGGGATGAGTTTGTGATTCTGGCTCTGGATGCCTCCCTAGAAAGCACTGAAACCATAACTAACCGCCTCCAAACCGCCCTGGAGGCTCACAACCAGCAGGGCGATCGGCCCTATCATCTGACCCTTAGCCTGGGCATTGCGCGCTATGATCCTGAGGCTCCCTGCACGATGAGTGATTTGCTTGCCCAAGCAGATCGCCAGATGTACAATCAGAAACAAGCCAAGAAATTAAAAGAATAAACCGGGTTTCACACGGAGAATCACATGGGTGGACAACTCTGAAACGCAGAGGAGTGTCACTGGTTTGTACTCTAAAACTAAGAAATAATTGGGTTGACAAAACCTCCCAATTACACTATTCTGGATTTATCTTGTTGTCTCATCAAAGGAGGAACTGATGAAAATCGGCCAGTTGGAACTCACCTGGAAAAAAGTCCGACCCATCTTTATATGGATTGCACTTCCTCTGATCGTCGGCGTATTGATCGCTGCCGCTATTCCACGGCCGGTCATTGGGGTTATCCACCTTGAGGTTGCCATCGATTCCTTTTCGGCAAGCGATATGATCGCCCAGATCGACTATGCCCGCCAGCATTCGGAAGTGCGAGCCGTGGTGCTGATGGTTGACAGCCCGGGCGGCACCGTGGCAGATACCGAGTCCGTTTACCAGGAAATCCTGCGCCTACGACAGACCAAACCGGTGGTCACCTCCATCGGAGGGATGGCTGCCAGCGGCGCCTACTACTTATCGGTTGGCACTGACTATATCATTGCCGACCCCACCTCCGAAGTCGGGAACATCGGTGTAATTGGCTACCTGCCCGACAGCCCGACCATCTACGAAGGAATCGTCTCGACCGGTCCTTATAAGCTGTGGGGTGAACCGCGCGATACCTTCCAGCGCGAGATGGAAATGGTCAAACAGGGCTTCTACGAGGCTGTCACGCTCGGGCGCGGCGACCGGCTCACGGTCGGCCCGGATGTCGTTCTGACCGGGCGCATCTGGCTTGGCAGCGAAGCAAAGCGCATCGGCTTGATTGACGCCCTTGGTTCCCAGTCTGACGCCCTGGCAATGGCCGCGCATCTGGCACACATCGGCAATTACAAGGTCGACGATCTGGCCGAATTGGCAGGAATCCAGCCCAGTTCCATTTCGTCCTTCGCCCAAAGTACGGACGGAGCTACCCTGCTGTATCCAAATCAGACCGGCATCTTCCTGCTCTACATTCCGCCGGTTCCGGTGGAGAAATAAGGAGGTTGCCATGGAATTCATTAAACGCTTCCGCTACTTGATTGTCCTGGTTTTGCTGATCGTACCGATCGTCCTGCGCGGGCTGTGGTTCTATCATGGGATCCCAACGCCTTCCAGCGTTAAATTTCCGGATTTCGCCTCCAACACCATCCCCCAGCCGCCCATCTCGACCGCCGCACCCGAAAAGATAACAACCAGCGCAGGGAAAGTCGTCGTGGTGGATTTCCTGCACAGCAACCAGTTCGCTCCCAGCGAAATCGACTCTTTCGTTGCGGCCCTGACCCAGCGCGGGGCACGCGTCGAAATTGCCAGTGGAGACCCACCCCTGGCAACTCGTCTCAAGTATGCCAGCGCCTACGTGGTTTTTTCGCCTACTTCTGATTTCAGCGTCGATGAAGTGAACCTAGTGCGCAATTTTGTGGCCAGTGGTGGAAGATTGATTATCTTTACCGACCCGACCCGCGGCACTTCAACTTATGATTACAACAGTGGTACTTACAACAACCTGCCCGATGCGGATACCACCAACAACCTGCTGGCCCCGTTTGGTATTTCAGTCAACAATGATTACCTTTACAACCTGGTGAAAAGCGAAGGTAATTTTCGCAATGTTCTATTCGGGGACTTCAGCAGCAATCCCATTACAAGTGACCTGAACCAGCTGGCTTTCTATGGAGTCCATTCCGTGGAGGCTGGAAATGGCACCCGGTTGATCGTCGGCGACGAAAACACTTTTTCATCCCTGACCGATTCAGCAGGCCCGGGAATGGCTGCGGCTGCCTTGAGCGCAGATGGGAACGTGCTGGTCCTCGGCGATTTCAGTTTCCTGATCCCGCCGTACAACACAGTGGCCGATAATCAAATCCTGATCCGCAATATTGCCGATTTTGCCCTGGGCGGGATTCGCACCCATAGCGTGGCCGACTTCCCTTACGTCTTTGACCGCACCGTCTACGTGATCCCGACCGGCGGCCTGCAGATGACTGCTGACACGCTCGCGCCCTTCGCTGGTCTGCAAAATGCGTTGGGCGCCACCAGCACATCCCTGGTGATGCGCACCACGGCGCCCGCCGAAGGCGACCTGCTGGTCACTGGAAGTCTCACTCCCGGCAAAGACTTGCTCCCCTACATTAAATCCTTCCATCTCGGTCTGGACGATCCCAGCACGGTTGTCATTCCAGATCTCGGGACGGTCAGCCGCACCGGCGTTGGCCTGTTGCTTTACCAGAATACTCCCACGCGTAACACTCTCATCCTCCTGACCGACCTGCCTGCTGACCTGCCGGCTTTGATCAACCTGCTCTCCAGCGGGGACCTGTCTTCATGCGTGACCCAGGGAGACATCGGCGTGTGCAGCATTGGTTACGGCGGCAGTTATTATCCCGAACCGACTTATGAAATACCCCTAGATTTAACACCCACTCCCACCCCTCCTGGTGGATGAGTCTATAAGATAAATAAGGTTTCTCTGATTAAAAATGATACGGCGTCTTCATGAGGGCGCCGTATCATATCTATGACCTGAATACCAGCTCGTTAGAATCCAAACACAATAATCCCGCCTAAAAATCCCAGCACGGCTGCGATGGCAAAACTCACAAAATATGCCGCAACATAAAGCGCCTTGGTGGATTTCGTATAAAAAAGGTCCTTATTCCGCCACCGGGCAATCGCCGTAACGGTCGTAATGATGAACAGCGTGATCGCCAAGATTATTTTTGCAATATGGTTGGGGGCGATGCCATTATAGAACACGAGATTATCACGGATGCCCAAGATCGCGGCCACAATTGTGCTCACGGCTGCCAGCGCAATATCCGCAAATGCGACCTGCTCTAGAATCTTACTGCGCTTCCAGAGAGCCAGCAGGATGAAGAACAGGGCTGCGCCAGTCAACGCAATGGGGAAATGAACAACCATCGTATGAGGGGGATGTACCTGCGTCAAAGCATGAATAATACCCTTTATTAAGTTCATATTTTTCTCCTTTTCTGACAGGCACAACAATCGATTCAATTAATTCTACCATGATCACCAAAATCACCACGGTGATCCCCAAATAAATTCCTTCAGGGTGTTGCTAAAGTCTGGACTTTCAACCCCACCCCCGAACCCAGCGAAGCATACCCGCAGGGTCCGCCCTGGAATAGAGCTTCGGCGCCTCGCGGCGCCGAAACAGCCGTGTTCAGCGAGCCATCTCGCCGAACAGGTCGATGGCAGCTTGAGGCTGCCTCGACTCGTGGCGGCTTGTGGCCGCCTCGGCTAGGGGCGGGGAGAATGGAGATGTGACTCAGAAAAACAACTTTAAGAAAATCGTGTAAATTCCTTTCTGCCTGGTTGACAAATCCTCCGCTTTCCGATAATCTTGACATGTGAAACTAAATCAAGCCCAACGTGAAATCGTCAAGGCATCAATCGACACCAAGACATTCCTCTCCGGACCTGCCGGCTGCGGAAAAACAACCGTCGGCGTGGAACACCTGCGGAGGCTCCTGGTTTCAGGCTTGCCTGCCGATTCCATCCTCGTCCTCACGCCTCAGCGAACCTTGCAAGCCCCTTACGAGACAGCCCTGCGCCTCCCCGATATCGGTCCGGGCGGACAGGTGGCACTCGCCACGGTCGGCGGGCTGGCGCGTCGCATGGTGGATCTTTTCTGGCCGTTGGCCGCCGAGGCGGCCGGGTTCGCCCACACCGACCAGCCCCCGGTTTTCCTGACGCTTGAAACAGCCCAGTATTACATGGCACGCCTCGTCCGCCCGCTGCTGGATGAAGGCTTCTTTGCTTCGGTCACAATTGACCGCAACCGGCTGTACAGCCAGGTGCTTGATAACCTGAACAAGGCCGCGTCGGTCGGGTTTCCCTACACCGAAATCGGGGAGAGATTATCCGCCGCCTGGCTCGGTGATCCAGGCCAGCGGCGTGTTTACGCGGATGCACAGGCGAGCGCCAGCCGCTTCCGCCAGTACTGTCTCGAACACAACCTGCTGGACTTCTCCCTGCAATTGGAACTCTTCTGGAATATCCTCTGGCGCATGCCGGAGTGTCATGCCTATCTGAACTATCAGTACCGCCACCTGATCTACGACAATGTAGAAGAAGACATCCCGGTGGCGCACGATCTGCTCTCGGAGTGGTTGCCGGATTTCGACTCCGCATTGGTTATTTTCGACAAAGATGGAGGCTACCGGCGCTTCCTGGGCGCGGACCCAGACTCTGCTCAACGATTGGCGGGTCTATGCGATACGAACGCCGAACTAAGCGAGTCATTCGTCACAACGCCGGAAATCCAGAGGCTGGAAACTGCTTTTAGATCGAAACTTCTGCCAGACCATCCGGCGCCGTGTGCCGGAACCGGGACTACCACACATATCACACCGGAAAGCCTAGCTGCACTCACTTTCCCGCCAACCGAAACACCAACCCGTTTCTATCCACAAATGCTGGACTGGGTCGCTGAAGAGATCCGGCACCTTATCACGGACGAAGGTCTTTCACCGTCGGAAATCGTTGTGCTGGCTCCATATCTATCGGACTCGCTGCGCTTCTCGCTAAGCAACCGCCTGGAAGAACTGGAAATCCCCTGGCGTTCACACCGACCATCGCGTTCGCTGCGGGATGAACCTGCGAGTCACTGCCTGCTGACCCTGGCTGAACTGGCCCATCCGGGCTGGGATGTCCGCCCGACAAAATTCGACCTGGCGTACACCCTTTTATATGCCATCGAAGGCATGGACCTGGTGCGCGCCCGACTGTTAACCGAGATCGTCTACCGCCAGCGGGATTTTTCGCTCTCGAGTTTCGCTGCGATCCGGACCGAGGTCCAGGAGCGCATCACGTTCGTCTTCGGCCGGCAATATGAAACCTTGCGGGATTGGATCGAAGCCTATCGCCAGCAGCCAGTTCCCGATCCACTCGACCATTTCTTGCGCCGCCTGTTCGGGGAAATCCTGTCGCAGAAAGGATTTGGCTTTCACCGCAACAACGATGGAGCGCGGACGGCCGCAAGCTTGGTCGAGTCGGTGCAGAAGTTTCGCCAGACCATGGAGCCGGCATTTACCGAAGCGCCACAAAGCGGGCATGGGAACCCATCCGAAAATTTGGAAACAGGCAAAGAATATATCGCCATGCTGCAAGATGGCGTTATCGCCGCCCAGTATATCGAAGCCTGGCAGACCGGGCAGGCCGAGGCTGTGCTGCTCGCACCAGCGCATACTTTCCTGATGATGAACCAACCCGCAACCATCCAGTTCTGGTTGGACGCAGGCTCGGGCGGGTGGTGGGAGCGCCTGTTCCAGCCGCTGACCCAGCCCTATGTGCTCAACCGTTTATGGGACCAGGACCGGCCCTGGACCGATGCCGATGATCAGGCTGCCAACCAGCAGACCCTGGCGCGCCTCGTAACCGGACTCCTGCGCCGCTGCCGGAGCCGCGTTTTTCTGGGCTTGAGCGACCTGGGTGAATCGGGCTTCGAGCAGCGCGGTCCACTATTGAAGGCCATCTGGAAGATGCAGTTGGAGATCCAGAGTCAAAATGAGAAATGATCGCATCCTGGCGTGCATATTTTTCGTCGCCTTATTTTTGAGCGGCTGCGCGGTCCCCGTTGGAACCATTTCGATCAGCCCTGGGCTCACGAATGCCAGTGCAACGCGGACCCCGTTCCTCCCGACGAACGATACGCCTGCTCCCGCCTCTGACACTCCATCATCGGCTGCCATGGAAACGGATACCCTCTCACCGACCGGCACACCCATCTCCAGCCGGCAGGTGACCCTGGAGGCGGTGGGCGACATTATGCTGGCGCGCACGGTCGGGGACCAGGTGCAGGCCCATGGCCCTCAAATCGTCTTCGCCGGAGTCCAGTCTGTGTTCGATTCTGCAGATGTGCTGGTCGGGAATCTGGAATGTGCCATCACAGACAGTGGCGAACGGCAGCAAAAAACCTACACCTTTGCCGCCCATCCAGAGACAGCCCTGGCCCTGGCGCTGGCCGGGTTCGACGTGCTCAGCCTGGCCAACAACCATGCCATGGACTATGGCAGCCAGGGCTTGTTCGATACGCGCGATCACCTGAAGCAGTATGGCATCGCCAGCGTAGGCGCGGGAGCGAACGCCGCCGAGGCGCACGCTCCGGTCATCCTTGAGCGGAATGGCCTACGGCTTGCCTTCCTGGCCTACGTGGACGTGCCGGTTGAAAAGGATGGATTCGATGCTCGGACCTGGATCGCCACCGCCTCCCAACCGGGCATTGCCTGGGCCGACCTGGACCAGATCACGACCGACGTGGCCGCCGCCCGACTCCAATCAGACATAGTGATCGTTCAGCTCCATTCCGGTTACGAGGTTGGCAGTTACATCCCCACCATCTCCCCCAACCAACTGGCGGAAGCCCACGCCGCCATTGACGCCGGCGCAGCGCTGGTGCTCGGCTCGCACCCCCATATCCTACAGTCCATCGAACAGTATCACGGCGGGCTGATCGCTTACAGCCTGGGGAACTTTGTCATGGATGATTACCAAGGAATTGCCAACGCAACCATCATCCTGCGCGTGGTGCTGACCCCAGCAGGTGTGCAGAGCTACGACTGGGTGCCGGTGCTGATCGAGAACGGTCTGCCTCGCCTGACCACTGAAATGGAAGCCCCGGCCATCGGGACGCTGGTCGCGCCGATGAATCCATAAAGGCGTTTTAAAGGTGGTTGAGACAGATGACAAAAGTCAACCCGTTTCATATTGCCATACAGCCCACACCAGGACAGCCATCCATAAGTATGGAAGGATATTATAGATTGGCTTCCAAAAGACACTGACCATGAGAGAAAGAGATACGATGGTCAGTAGACCCGCAACATCCCAGATCTTTAGCCTGTTCGCCCGGATGGCAGCCAACCCCACTCCCAGGCATGGGATGAGCAGCAAGGTCAGGTCGTGGTAGAACAGGTGTGGAGCAGCAAACACGCTAAATGTTACGGCAACAACGATCTGCCGTAATCGAATTTCGGGGGATCGTTTCCACCAAATGGATAACAATACCACTCCAACGCAGAACAATCCCCACGCGACGACATGGATAATATTCAGATTCCCCAGTGGAAATAAGCGCATGACCAACCCAGTAAAGTTAAGCATGGCTCTCTGTTCCATCCCATACCATTGCCCCCCGGCGCTGACACCAATCAGGAAGAAGAAATCCCGGACACCCTTCCATCCGACCAGGAGCAGGCTATAGATGGAAAGAAGCGAGGCGAACCCGCAAAACCACCACCAAACCTTTCGCCGCTTGAAAAGTAACGGGATGGCCAGCATAAGCGCAATCTGCGGGCGAAGGAGAGCCAGCGCTAGTCCGGCTCCAGACAGGGTATCCTTGTTGGATAACAGCCCATACATCCAGAGCATAACTCCCAGAAACACGATGACTGAATCCTGCCCTCTAAAGAGACTGAGAAAAAGCGGATAGAACAACACGCTGACAAGGATAAGCAGCCAACGTGAACCAGTTTCCATTTTTTCTGCCTGCAGGAGACGATTAAATACAATCATCGCGGCCACCAAAAATGCGGCGAGTATAGCCACCCAGCCCCAATAAGAGGCCGTGTAGTTGCCACCTGCAATAATCCGCATCAATGGAACGAACATTGGAGGGTGGTTGAACGGAAGGAATTGATTTACTGCAAGTGGAACCCCAAGCAATTCCTGATGCACATCACGCTGGGCTCCCAAATCATAGATCAGATCATATCGGCCTGTAGCAGCAATCCTCCCGGCAGTGTAGAAAATGATGAAATCAGTAGGATGGATTGGATCTGGCTTGAAATGCCACATTATTATTCCATACCAGATCAACTGGATACAGATGGCAGCAGCGATCAACAGACGCTTGATCTCAATAGTCTTGATTCTGTTGGATTCCATTTTGCCTTTCAGTCCTATCAAAGGGTGGCAATCCTAATTGGTGAGTGGAATTTTACACCATCGCGGGACTGAGAATAAGTAAATAATTGAAATTATCATAGTATTATTAATATTACGACAATTCTTATCTTTATTCATTGACATCAGCTCTCCTCTGCACTATACTTCATCCAAGATAAACTTTCCCCATAGATAACCTGCCTGGAATTGATCGTACTGGAGAGAAAAAATGGATTTCAAACTCACCTACGCAACCATGTTCAACCCACCGGAAGAACTGCATTTACAATTCGACGCCGCGCTGACGAAAGTCAAAGCCGGTTTCGGTAAAGAATACGCCATGATGATCAATAACAAGGACGTGTTTGCTGACGAAAAGCTTGCAGACCTGTCGCCAGTCGACATAGACTGGACGCTGGCCGTGATGCAGAAGGGCAATGAAAAGCACGCCCAGCAAGCCCTGGAGGCAGCGCGCAAGGCCTTCCCAGGTTGGAGCCACACACCCTGGCAGGAACGCGTCCGCCTGCTGCGCAAGACGGCGGCCTTGATCGAAGAGCGCATGTTTGTATTGAGCGCGGCCTTGGCGCTGGAAGTAGGCAAGAACCGCATGGAATCGCTGGGTGATGTGCAGGAAACCGCCGATTTGATCAAATATGCCTGTGACCAGATAGAGGCCAACCAGGGTTATATCTTTGAAATGGGCAAGGATCCATTGGTCGGGTATGAGGCAACAAATGTCTCGATCCTGCGTCCTTACGGCGTCTGGCTGGTGATCAGCCCGTTCAATTTCCCCTTCGCGTTGACCGGCGGTCCAACTGGCGCGGCATTGGTAACCGGAAACACAGTGATAATCAAACCAGCAACCGACACAGCCTGGATCGTGCGTCTGCTGGCAGAATGCTTCCGGGATGCCGGCCTGCCGGAAGGCGTGCTCAACTTCGTCACCGGGCCGGGCCGAACCCTTGGCCAGGCGCTTGTCACCTGCGCCGTGGACGGTGTGACATTCACGGGTTCGTTCGATGTAGGTGCAAAAATCTTCCAGGATTTCTCAACCTGCGATTGGGTGCGGCCGATCGTGTTGGAACTGGGCGGCAAGAACGCCGTCATCGTCTCGCGTCACGCCGACCTGGAGCGCTCCGCCCTGGGCATCGTCCGCTCGGCATTTGGCCTGCAGGGGCAGAAATGCTCCGCGGCCTCGCGTGTTTTCATTGAAGAGCCGGTTTATGAGGATCTGGTTGATCGCCTCAAGACCCTGACCGAAAAACTGACCATCGGCGACCCAACCGACCGTGACATTTATCTGGGACCGGTCATCAACGAAGGGTCGTATAAAGAATTCCAAGCCTATTGCGGAGAAATAGCCACCGGAGGTGGCAAATTCCTAACTGGCGGCCGGGTGCGGACCGGCAGCCAGTACGACAAAGGCTGGTTCTGCGAACCGTCCCTAGCCGTTGACCTGCCGCTCCAGCACCGCCTGTGGAAACATGAGATGTTCCTGCCAATTACCACCATCGGCAAAGTCAAGAACCTCGAAGAAGCCATGCGGCACGCCAACGAAGTGAATTACGGCCTGACAGCTGGATTCTACGGCAGTGAAGAGGAAAGCGGGTGGTTTTTCGACCATATCGAGTCCGGGGTGGCTTATGCCAACCGCCCGCAAGGCGCAACGACCGGCGCCTGGCCGGGCTTCCAGCCCTTCGGCGGGTGGAAAGCCTCCGGCTCAAGCGGGAAGAACTCCGGCGGAAGATACTACCTGCCTCTGTACATGCACGAGCAGATCCAGACGATCGTAAAGTAGCCCAAACCCCCACGATTAATTTTTTTAGGCGGCAGTTTGACTGCCGCCCAAAGTTGTTTTTATCCGCCGCCAATCACCGCTACGAGCCGGACGGTATCCCCTTCCTGGATAATATAATCTTTTGTCTGCATCTCATCGTTGACGGAAACCATCGCCACCAGTTCGGGCTTGATGCCCAACGAGACGATCGTCTCACGCACATTATGTCCCGGTTGGACGGTGAACTCGTCTTTGCTTCCGAGTAGATTCTTGAGTGAAGCACCGAGGCGAATGGTAGCCGTCATCTCAGGCCACCACTGCTTTCAGGCCGAGGCTTTCGATCGTCTCGGGTTTGGGCAGCCCATCCGAGGCCCAGCCGCGCTGCTCGTAGTACATATCCAGCAGGCGGTTGACGTCTTCGATCTTAGTGATTTGACCCTTGGTGGCACCTGTTTTCGGGGCTTCTTCATAAAAGCGTGGTGAAGGCATGTCCCAGGCGCGGCCAAAGTCCTCGTTCTCACGCGCCCAGTACAGGCGGGTCAGGTTCCAGATGCGCTCGCCCACCTTCTCCAAGTCTGCCCAGGAGCGGTGGATGCCGGTAATGGCCTCCAAGGCCGGTACATACAGGTCGCGGTCAATGTTGAGTTCCACCCACTGCAAACGGCAGCCGCCCAGCACATCGAACATCGGGCGGAAGTTCTGCAGCCAGATGACACGCGCCACTTTTTCGGGGACAACCAGTTCGCGACCCACCTGCAGGTCATAAGTGATGGCCCAGGCGCGATTGTGATGCGCACCAACGTCACAGGTCATGTAGGCCAGCAGCATGGCCGTGGCATTGTGGGTGGCATACCCGGACTGTTCCATGCCTTTGACGTGGATGGCAAATTTCTCACTGCCCCTGCCCACCTTCCTGGAGGCGCGCTTGACGCCCTCCGAAAGCAATGCACCCAGGCCTTCGCGGCGGGCAATTTTCTCGATCATGGTGAACGTCGCTTCCACATTGCCGAACTTGAGGTCCAGCCCATCTGTATCCTTTTTGGTAAAGATGCCTTTCTGGTAGCACTCCATGGCCCAGCCGATGGCGTTGCCGGTGGTAATGGTATCAACACCCAGATCGTCGCACAGGAGGTTGGCGTGCGCCACCGCCTCTATGTCGTCAATCCCCAGATTGGAACCCATCAGGCCAATGGTCTCATATTCCGGACCTTCGACGTAACTGTTGTATTTCTTGCTGCGGCTGTACTTCCCACACGGCGAAGGGCAGCCAAAGCAGCCCTTGTCGGTGATGACAATTTTTTCGCGCAAGGCTTTCCCATTAATACCCTGAGCACCCTCAAAAGAACCGGCACTGAAGTTGCGGGTGGGCAGCGCACCAACTTCGTCGCACCAGGCTGTGACACCAGCCGTGCCATAGCGCGTCCATTCTTTCAACCCCTCGGCGTCCTTGCAAGCCTTGTAGAGCGCCATGCCGGCCTTGCGATAGGCATCCATATCTGCAACGGGAATGGATTTCGTCCCATGAAGGACAATCGCTTTGACCTTCTTGGAACCCATCACTGCACCCACGCCGCCGCGCCCGGCCTGGCGGCCATAATCATGGTTGATGCTGGCATACGAGACCAGGTTCTCGCCACCGGGACCGATGACCGCAATCTGGTACTCCTCACCAAGTTTTTCCTTGAACTGCTTCTCTACGAGGAATGTGTTTTTACCCCACAGGTCGGAGGCATCGCGCAGTTCGATCTTATCGTTGTCAATGAAAAGATAAACGGGCTTCGGGCTGATGCCTTCCATAATGATGATGTCCAACCCGGCATAACGCATCTCTGCTGTGAAGTGACCGCCCATCGAGGCACTGGCATAGCCTCCGGTCAGCGGGGCTTTCGTCGTCCAGTCACATTTTCCACCACCGGGGATCATCATGCCCGAGATCGGTCCACTGGAAATGATAAGTTTATTCTCCGGCCCAAGAGGGTCGGCACCTTTGGGGACTTCCTTGAGGAGGAAATAGATCCCGAAGCCGCGCCCGCCGATGAAATCACGGGCCAAATCCGCAGGGGTTGGTTCTTTTGTGACTGTACCGTTCGTCAGATTAACACGCAGAATTCTTCCAGCATAGCCATTCATATCCGCCTCCTTATGCCGCTACAGCTTCTATTTCGGCGATCCAGAGTGCGCTGGTGCCGCACACGGCAACACAATCGCCGCACAGATCACATTTCCAGGCGGTATTTGCCAGCTCCGCGCGTACAAACATCACCCCTTCCGGGCACTCCGGGACGCAGGCCTCGCACAGGTTGCACTCGTCAAAGTCCACATAATAAGCACCCTTTTCATCCTGCTTGATTGCTTCGGTCGGGCAGACCTTGGCGCAGTCACCGCATTGCGTGCAGACCTTCACAGTGTAAACACCCGGCGTCGGGAAATGAGGTTCGATGATAAGCGCCGATTTCTTGGGATTGTTCTCGCCAAATAGATTAAGAGAACAGGCCACCCGGCAGGCGTTACATCCAGAACACTTGGAATTATCCACGTACAACCGCATTGGGAACTCCTTTCAATTATTTTGTTCTTATTGTATAGTTTAATTACCATCCCCGGCAATAGAAAGAGACATCTTTCCTCTTTTCTCATGCAGGCCATCCTGTTTTATACCACATCCAGGGGAGAATCATCTATAATAAGAGGGTATGAACAAGAGCATTCTTCCACGGGTTGGAACGTTTTTTATCCTGGTTGGATGCGGGCTACTGATCCTCTTTATCGGGTCTGTAATTGCCAGTGCCCTCAGCCTCCGCTATCTCGTTCTTGCGGCAGTTGCCCTTTTTCTTGGATTCCTGTTCCGCAGTACCGCGCCGCGCCCGGAACCCACGCGGTTCTCAGGTATCCGCAAAGCCAGGCAGCGGTCCCGCGAGCACCGTGAAGAAAAACAAACACAGAAAGCCCAGAAAAAATGACCAAACTCATCCCGCTCTCTGAAGCCGTTTCCCAATTTGTAAACGACGGGGACACCGTCTACGCTGCCGGTTTTACCCATCTGATCCCCTTTGCCGCCGGGCACGAGATCATCCGCCAGCGCAGACGGGACCTGACCCTTGCCCGCGCCACCCCGGACCTGATCTACGATCAGATGGTGGCTGCCGGATGCGCCCGAAAGGTGATTTTCTCCTATATGGGTAATCCGGGTGTCGGATCCCTGCGCATTATGCGTACCGAACTCGAAGCCGGACGGCTGGAATGGGAGGAATACTCCCATTTCGGGATGATCTCCCGCCTGCAGGCCGGGGCAGCCGGTCTCCCATTCATGCCCATGAACCAGACCGGCGCAGTGGATTTGGAACGCGCCAACCTATTGATCAAGCGCGTCACTGACCCGTATTCGGGCCGCGAGGTGATCGCTGTCCCGGCGCTGAACCCGGAAGTTGCCATCGTTCACGTACAGCGGGCAGACAAGGATGGGAACGCCCACCTGTGGGGCATTGTCGGCGAGCAGAAGGAAGTGGCCTTTGCATCGAAGAAGGTCATCCTGACCGCCGAGGAGATCGTGGATGAAGCGGTTATCAGGTCCGATCCAAACCGGACGCTCATCCCCGGGTTCATCGTCAGCGCGGTGTGTCATGTCCCTGGCGCGGCGCACCCGTCTTATGCCCAAGGCTACTACGACCGCGATAATGATTTTTACCTGAAATGGGACAAGATCAGCGAAAACGCCGGGACGGTCAAAGCATATCTGGATGAATGGGTTTATGGCGTGAAAGACCGGCAGGAATACTGGCAGAAACTCGGCGCAAAAACGCATGAACGCTTGAAGGTCAAGGCGCGGTTCAGCGAGAAGCTCAATTACGGAAGTTATTAGTCGACAGGGATCAATGAGCATACCCTACTTTACCCTCGGCGAGTCCGGCTTGCCGCTGCAATTCCTACATGCCAACGGATACCCGCCGGAATGTTACCTTCCCCTGATCACCAGGCTTGCCGAGCATTACCAGGTTTTTTCCATGCGCCAACGCCCCCTTTGGCCGGATTCCAGGCCGGAAGAAATTAACGACTGGAGTCCGCTGACGGATGACTTCCTGCGCTTTCTGGACGAGCGTCAAACCGGAGCCTCGATCGGCGTCGGCCACTCCGTTGGAGGGACCGTCGCTCTGCGGGCTACACTACGCCAACCTGAACGCTTTCGGGCGCTGATCTTGATCGACACGGTTCTCTTCCCGCATAT
>Ga0209777_10001665_pt1 | contig 31308 bp, 22 predicted proteins | sample FrelakmetHBP12HB_FD_187147 | JGI IMG/M metagenome (GOLD analysis project Ga0209777, IMG submission 187147) | Freshwater lake sediment microbial communities from the University of Notre Dame, USA, for methane emissions studies -HBP12 HB (SPAdes)... | ecosystem: Environmental > Aquatic >... | reverse complement strand
CACGCTACGAACAGCACCGCTCCCTTACGGTCGCGGCTCGGATAGGGCCGGGCGCACGTAACTGAGGCATTACATTCCCCCGCCGAAAACGCTTGATTCCCGGCCGACCGACGGTAACGTGAATGGATGCCTCCAGACAACGAAAGGAACGGCCCATGGCCAAGCGCACCACCCTCGGCGTCATCGTCGGCACACGTGGATTCTTCCCCACTCACCTCGCCCACAAGGGGCGCACGGATATCCTGCGGATCCTCAAGGAAGAGGGGTTCGACGCGGTCTGCCTCGCAGCGCGCGACGCCACGGGCGGCGCCGTCGAGACCCTGGCCGACGCCCAGGCCTGCGGCGAGCTCCTGAAGAAGAACGCCGACAAGATCGACGGCGTCCTCGTGACCCTGCCTAATTTCGGCGACGAGAAGGCCGTCGCCAACGCCCTGAAGTTCTCGGGCCTGGCGGTCCCCGTCCTCGTCCATGCGGCGGTTGACGACCTCAAGGACATGACCGTCGCCAACCGCCGCGACTCGTTCTGCGGCAAGATGTCGGTCTGCAACAACCTCGACCAGTACGACATCCCGTTCACCCTGACGGACCTGCACTGCGTCGACCCCGAGTTGCCCTCGTTCCGGAGCGACCTCCGGCGGTTCGGCGCGACGTGCCGCGTCGTGCGCGGCCTGACGGGCGTCCGCGTGGGGGCGATCGGCGCCCGCACGGGGCCGTTCAACACGGTCCGCTATTCCGAGAAGATCCTCGAGGCCGCCGGCATCAGCGTCGAGACGATGGACCTGTCGGAGGCCCTCGGCAGGGCCAACCGCCTGAAGTCGAACGACCCGGCCGTCAGGCGCAAGCTCGCCTCGATCAAGGCCTACACGGACACCAGCGGCGTCTTCGCCGAGGGCCTCGACCGGATGGCGCGGCTGGGCCTGGTCATCGACCGCTGGGTCAGGGACATGGACCTGGCGGGCACCGCCCTCCAGTGCTGGACCTCGATCGAGGAGTTCTACGGCATCGTCCCGTGCGCCCTGATGAGCATGATGAGCGACGCCCTCCTGCCGAGCGCCTGCGAGGTCGACGTGGGGGGCCTCGTGGGCATGCTGGCCCTCCGGCACGCGACCGGAACGCCCGCGGCCCTCGTCGACTGGAACAACAACTACGGCGACGATCCCAATAAGTGCGTCATCTTCCACTGCTCGAACCTGCCGAAGAGCCTCTTCGCCGAGCAGAAGATGGCGATCCAGCAGATCATCGCCGGCAGCGTCGGGCCGGAGAACGCCTGCGGCTCGATCGTCGGGCGCCTGGCGGCCGGGCCGTTCACGTACGCCCGCGTCGACACCAACGACCTCGAAGGCACGATCCGCGCCTATGTCGGCGAAGGCCGGATCACCGACGACCCGCTCGAGACGTTCGGCGGGTTCGGCGTGGTCGAAATCCCCGCCATGCAGGGCCTCTTGCAGCACATCTGCGCGATGGGCTTCGAGCACCACGTCGCCATCGGGGCCGGCGAGGTCGCCCGTTCCCTGGACGAGGCGTTCGACACGTACCTGGGCTGGGACGTGTATCGTCACGTCGGTTAGACCTGGTGGCAAAAGGCACGGCGGGGAACCGCAAAGAACGCAAAGAGCGCAAAGGGCGGCACGGACAAGAGTGATAAGGCTAAGAGGCAGGGCAAGCCATTAATTATGATATCAGTGTTTGGCGTTTTGTCACTCTGTACCTTTGCGCTCTTTGCGTTCTTTGCGGTTCAACCGCCTTGTCTTGTGACATGAACAGGCGGCTCTCAACCCAGGGTCGCGCGCCGCCTTTCTTTCATCTCTTCGCATCACGCGAGAATTTCGGGAACCGCCGCGGCGGCCGGGCGTCTAATGGCTAAACGTATTTCGCCGCCGCGCTTGCGCGGCGCTGCCTTTGAATCTACAACTGAAAGGATCTCACCATGAGAGCACTGTTCGCCGTCGCCTTGCTCGCTATCGCCTGCGCCCCCGCCTGGGCCGCCCCCGTCGCCGAAAAACCCGCCCCGAGCGAAGAGGGCGTGAGTCTCACGGTGTACAACCAGAACTTCGCGGTCGTCAAGGAAGTGCGCTCCCTCGACGTGCCGCAGAAGACGTCGGTCGTCCAGTTCCGCGACGTCGCGAAATTGATCGACGCGACCAGCGTCGCGTTCAAGAGCCTCACCGATCCGCAGGGAACCACGGTCCTTGAGCAGAATTACGAGTTCGACCTGGTGAGCGCCGACAAGCTCCTCGACAAGTACATCGACAAGGAACTGACGGTCGTCACGAAGCAAGGCAAGTCGTACGAGGGCCTGCTCCAGTCGTTCGACGCGGGGCAACTGGTCCTGAAGGGGAAGAACGGCATCGTCATGGTCCAGCGGCCGGACAACGTCCAGAACATCGAGTTCAGCGTGCTGCCCGAGGGCCTGCTCACGCGGCCGACGCTCGTCTGGAAGGTCGCGACGGAGAAGCCCGGCAAGCACCTGGCCCAGGTGACCTACCAGACGGCGGGCCTCTCGTGGGTGTCCGACTATTCGGCGATCATCAACAAGGACGACACGAAGATGGACCTCTCCGGCTGGGTCACGCTGACGAACCAGTCGGGCGGGGCGTACAAGGACGCCAAGGTGAAGCTGATCGCGGGCGACGTGCGGCGGATTCAGCCGCCGATTCAGATGCAGGGCCGCGGCATGGTCGTGGAGAAGGCTGCGGCTATGGACCGCTCGGGCGGCTTCGAGGAGAAGGCCTTCTTTGAATATCACATGTATACCCTTGGCCGCACGACGACCGTCAACCAGAACCAGGTGAAGCAGGTCGAGCTCCTGACGGCCGCCGACGTGCCGGTCCTCAAGCGCTACGTCTTCGAGCCGATGGGCCGCTTCTGGCACCAGCGCTACGGTTCGCAGAACGAGTACAAGATCAACGTCTTCGTCGAGTTCAAGAACGCGAAGGAGAACCACCTGGGCATGGCCCTTCCGAAGGGCAAGGTCCGCGTCTACAAGCGCGACCCGGCCGACAACGAGCTGGAATTCGTCGGCGAGGACCAGATCGACCACACGCCGAAGGACGAAGAACTGAAGCTGTACGTCGGCGACGCCTTCGACATCGTCGGCGAGAAGACGGTCACGGACCGCAAGCAGGCGGACCGGTGGCGCCAGGAATCCGTGAAGAACGAGATCCGCAACCACAAAGACGAGGACATCAAGGTCCTGGTCCGCGAGCACCTGGCCGGCGGGCAATGGGAACTGACCGCCAAGAGCATGGAGTTCAAGAAGGTCGACGCGAGCACCATCGAATTCGAGCTCTCGGTGCCGAAGAACGGAAAGGCCGAGGTCACCTACACGGTCGATTACCGCTGGTAGGTTTGAGGCAGTTCCAAGTTCCAAGTTTCAAGTTCCAAGTTCCGGCCAAGCGCTGCATCGGCGGGGCCGATGCCCGAAGGCGAGGAGCGTCTCGCCGTTGTTCACTTGGAACCTGAAACCTGGAACTTGGAACTTCCTTTTTATGGACGGTCCGCTATAATTCCGGCATGACCTTTCTCGGTAACGCGCGCCCGACGGGCATCGGCAGCCTGCCGCACCTGTCGACGGCGGCGGCGATCGACGCCGTGTTCGCCTGCTGCCCCGACCTGCCGTATTGGCCGCAGCTCCCGCGCGTCTCGCGGCGCGAAGGGATGGTCGAGCAGGCCGTCGGCGGCCTGCCGGGCCTCTGCCTGCCGGGCCTCCACATGGAAGAGGGGCACCTCGGGATCGCGCAGGACGAGAAGTTTTTCCTCGGCGTCGAGCAGGTCTTCCAGGCGTACGAGTCGGGCGACGCGTCGGTGGCGGAGATCCCCGCCAACTACGCCCACGGCTTCGAGCCGTTCGTCGCCACCGTCCGCGAAAAGGGCGCCAAGGAGGCCAAGGGCCAGATCGCCGGCCCGATCACCGTCGGCATGGCCATCCTCGGCGAAGACGGGAACCCGATCCTGTACGACGAGGTCCTCCGGGACGTGCTCGTCAAGTTCCTGCACCTGAGGGTCAAGTGGGAGGCCGCGCGCCTGCGGAAGGCCGGGGCCTCGCCGATCATCTTCGTCGACGAGCCGTTCCTGGCGTCGTTCGGCACGCCGTTCTTCAACTGGAGCCTCGAAAAGGTCCGCGCGTGCCTGGAAGCGGTCACGAGCGGCACGGACCTCGTGGGCAGCCACTGCTGCTCGAACACGGACTGGTCGATCCTCCTGGGGAGCCGGATCGACGTCCTGTCGTTCGACGCGTTCGGCTTCGCGCAGAATTTCCTCGTGTACCGGGAGGACGTGGCGGCGTTCCTCGCGCGCGGCGGCAACATCGCGTGGGGGATCGTGCCGACGGACCCGGACGCCCTGGGGCAACTCGACCTCCGAACGCTGCGCGAGCGGCTGCTGGAACTCGTGGCGCGGATCGAGCCGCTCGGCTTCAAACGCGAGCAGGTCCTCGCGCAGAGCCTCATCACGCCCTCGTGCGGCCTCGGGTCGCGCGACATCGAGACGGCGACCCGGGCGCTGGAGCTGACGAGGGACCTGGCGACGGGGCTGAGGCGGGATTTCCTGGGCCTGTGATCTGGTATCTGAAATCTGAGATCTCAAATTTCAGTTGAGCTGGTACCGCTTCCTCAGCAGCCACTCCCCCGTCACGAGCGCCAGGAACATCCCAAAGAGGACCGCAAAGAGGCCCGGCACGGTGTGGATGCCGAGCTCGCGGTGGATGTCTTCCTTGATGGTGCGGTTGCGGAGGTTCTGAACGAGGTCGCCGAAGCTGGAGGGCTCGTAGTATTCGCCGCCGGTCGCGACGGCCAACTGCTTCAGGAGCGCCCGGTCGATCGAGAGGCGGTCGAACTCCTGGTTCGGCCGGCCCACGTCGAACTCGATCTCCGCCAGGCCGATGCGTTTCTTGTCCTTGCGGGCCTCGACCATGACCTTGTAGTGGCCCGGGTCGAACGGGTCCATCGTCGTCTCATAGACGCCGACCGAGCCCGGCGCCAGGGGAATCGAGAGCGACTTGCGGTCGGCGCCGCTGCCGAGGACGACGCCCGTCACGTCGGCATAGTTGGTCGCGCGGCCTTCCTCGGCCCGGACCTTGACGCGGAGCATCACCTTCTCGCCCGGGTTGTAGAAGGGCTTGCGGACCAGGAGGTCGACGCCCGGCTCGGTGCCGTGCTCCTTCACTTCCTTGTTGGCGAGCCACCGGACCATCTGGCTCCAGAATTTGACGTACGGCGAGTCGCGGCCCAGGGCCCTGTAGGGCAGGTACCACTGGTACGTCGTGTCGGCGGCGAAGGCGACCGACCGGCCGCGCCCGTACTGCTCGACCGCCAGGACGATCAGCGGCCCGTTCGGGGTCGTCCGCTCCGGGTGGACCGCCAGGACCGACGCGCCGGGCTTGGCCTTGAGGAGCACGTTGCAGCCCTTCAGGTACGGCAGCCGCTCCTTCGGCGCGTCCTCGCGGTACTGGAAGAAGTCCTTCGTGCCGAAGAAGATCGGGTGGTTCAGGCCCTCGGGCGTGAGCTTGAGGACGAAGGGCGTCGTGTCCTGGCCGATGGAGCGCGGGCCGACGGAGACCGGGAGGATTTCCTCCATCGGCGTCCCCTCGTAGCCGCCGGGGCCGAAGCTGTTGTAGCCGCCGATCATGGCGAGGCCGCGCCCCTCGGAGATGGCGGTCTTCAGGTTCTCGAGCTGCGGGCCCGCGAAGTAGCTGCGGTCGACGTCGCCGACGATGAAGACGTCGAACTTGCGCATATCTTCAAGCGTCTGCGGGAAGCCGGCGAGGGCCACGCCCTTCATGCTGCCGGACTGGAGGAACTCGCCCTTCTTCACCTGCACGAGGCACGCGACCTCGACGTTCGGGTCCGTCTCCAGCAGGCTCTTCAGCGGCTTGTATTCCGGCCGCACGACGCCCTCGATGTAGAGGACGCGCATCTTCGGGTCGGTCGCGAGGAGGTGCACGTCGCGCGTGTTGTTCTCGGTCCGCCGCTCGGCCGGGTCGGGCGGAATGCGGACGGTGTACTTGTGGAGGCCGGTCTTGTCGGGCGTAAGCATGAGCGTGACGGCCTGCGTGCCGGGCTTTGCGGCCAGGCGCAGGGACTCGGACACGAGGAGCTTGTCGCCCTCGCGCAGCTCGACCTGGCAGCTTCGGTCCGCGAGGCCCACGGAGGCCACGTCGACCGTGAGCTGGGCGATGTTGTTGACGACGCTCTCCTCGGGCGCGCGGACGTTCTCGATGCTGATGTCCTGGTAGCCGCTCTGGGCCGTGAGGTCGGTCCCTACGCCGACCGGGAAGATGGGCGGCGACCCGTCGGCGGTGACTTCCTGGACGACGTCGCCGCCCGCGTTGTGGATGCCGTCCGTCATCAGGATGATGGCGCTACAGTCCGCGTGCCGCGCGGCCGCCAGGACGTCCTTGAGGCCGCGGGTGAGGTTGGTGGCGTCGCCCTTGGGCTCGGGCCACTGGCCGGGCTTGGCCTCGCGGGCGCGGGTGTCGAACGTGAAGAGCTTGACGTTGAACGCGGCCTGGAGGCGCGCGAGGTACTCCTGGACCTGCGTGGTCGCCAGGGCCATGCGGTTGGGCATGTCGGGGTTGTCGCTGACGGACATCGAGCGCGAGGAGTCGACGAGGACGACGAGGTCCGTCCGGTGCTCGATCCGCTCCTCGTAGCTGAGCACGGGCTTGAAGAGGAGGACGATGAGGAGCAGGATCGCCACGATCCGCAGCGCCAGGAGGACGCCCATCGGCAGGCGGCCGAGGTAGTGGAAAAGACGCATGTAGAAGAAAAAGACCCAGGTGGCGCTCACCGCCGCCAGGATGAACATGAGGACGAACTGCACCGCCGTCTCGGGCGTGGCGCGGGCCTTGAGGGCGGCCACGAGGAGCACCCCCGCCAGGGCCATGCCCAGGACGATCTGCCACCACGGGAGGACGGGCTCGTCCGGCGGGGCGTCTTCGGGGTGGCCGTCGCCGCCGCGCCGCGAGTCGGCGGCCTCGGCGCCGGCGGCCTTCGCCCGGAGCCAGCCGACGAGCGCGAGGACCGGCGGCAGCGCCAGGAGCGGCGCGAGGTTCCAGGCCCGCGCCCGGATCACCCAGTGGACGAGGAGTCCCCAGAACACGGCCGCGCCCGCGAGCGCGACGAGGACCGCCGCCAGGACGAGCCCCTCGTTGTAGAACAGCAGCCGCGTTTCGGCCGTCGCCAGCATCATGGGCTCCTAACGGTTGTTCCCCAGGACGTCGCGGCAATAAACGGTCCAGCGTTCTTCGAGGCCCGAGATGTCGAAGCCGTAGGCCGCCTGGAGCGCCTCGTCCTGGTTCTTGCCGGCCTTGAGGAGCTCGATGAACTTCTTGAACTTGACCTTCCAGCCCGGGCCGGCCAGCAGGAAGTCGACGAGCGTGTACGACACGTTATAGGCGGGATAGGCGAACCCCGAGTAAGGCGCCGCGTTGAGGATCCCGTCGATGCTCCGGCCGTTCTTGGCGAAGGTGATCGCCCATTCCTGCTTCTGCTTCTTGAGCCCCGGATCGTTGACGACGGTCATGAATTCCGCCAGCCCCTCGTGGAGCCACAGGGGCAGCGTGACGGGCTTCTTGTAGAGCTGGAAGAAGGCGTGCGTGCCCTCGTGGGCGAAGAGCTCCTGGAGCCGCCGCAGGTTGCCGGCGTCCGTCGGAATGCAGATATGGACCAGTTGCGGCAGTTTCGCGTTGTTGCACTCCCAGGCGAAGTACGCGCCCGCGTTGGTGGCGTCGTGGCCGTCGAAGACGCGCGAGTATTCCATGAACAGGCTGCGCGAGCCGAAGAGGAGCAGGATGCACTTGCCGTCCCAGATCCGCTCGTTCGGCTCGATCGCGAACTGCTTGCAGAGGTTTCCGTAGAGGGCCTCGCACATCTTGACGAAGGCGCTCGTGATGGCCGGCGGCGCGTCGCTGTAAATGAGGTAGTGCGGCGTCTCGGACAACTTGAGCCGGGCCGAGAGCTTTTCGTTCATGAAGTCGAGGCGCTTCTTCTGCTGGGCGAGGAGGCTTTCCTCGTTCCAGGTGCCGTCGGCATTCTTGTAGTTGGACGGCAGGCGCCAGGGCTCGAACTCGGCGGACTCGATGTTGATGACGACGCCCTTCCCGCCCCCGCCGCTTTCCTCGCCCTTGGTGGGCTCGCCCGACCCGTCGTCGCCCTTGTCGGCGGGGTCGGCCTTCTCGGCCCTGGCGGCGCCGGCCGGCTTGGCCGGCGCCGAGAGGACGCGGCCCGAGATGTCGCAGGCCGCGCCGCGGAGGACCGCGTCGCTTTCGGCCCCCAGGGCGCACGCGGCCCCGCCGATGACGAGCAGGCAGGCGGCGCCGAGGGCCTTCGCCCACTCAGGTTTTGCGCGGAGCCGGAAGTTGGCAGTCATGCCCCACCATTCCCCTTCGACGGTTCTAGTAGCCCTTCGCGAGTGAGTCCGTGGGTTCCCGGATCGGGTGCCATGCTTTCGCGCCGTTGCGAAAGCATGTTCTCCGCGGCCCGAAGACCATGCTTTCGCAACAGCGCGAAAGCATGGCACCCACGAGATCAAATACGGCGTTGTGCTAGCATGCCTCCCCGTCCGGAGTCACCCGGAACGGCCCCGTGGCGATGCGAGGGATCTCTGCCACGAGCCGCTCGGGCAACCGGACCCGATGCACGATGTTTCCGTCCTCGACCGTACGCGCCAGCACCGTCGCGTGCTGCTTGATCCACGCCTGAAGCCGGCCGTCGCCGGCCGAAATCACGATCGTCATCTCCCGCTCGGGCCCGACGAGGCGCTCGCGGACCTGGCGCGCCAGTTCGTCCAGGCCCTGCCCGGTCACGGCGCTCACGGCGATCGACCCCGGCCAGGCCCGTTCCGCCAGGCTGAGGTCGATCGCATCGGTCACGAGGTCCGCCTTATTCAGTACGAGCAATTGCGGCTTGTCCTTGCACCCAATTTCGCCGAGCACCGCCTCGACGGCCGCCACGTCGGTGTGGATATGCCCGCTGGACACGTCGACGACGTGCAGCAGGAGGTCCGCGTGGATCGCCTCCTCGAGCGTCGCCTTGAACGAAGCGACCAGGTGGTGCGGCAAATCGCGGATGAAGCCGACCGTGTCCGACAGGAGCACCCGCGGGCACCGGGCCATCTTCCACACCCGCGTCCGCGTGTCGAGCGTCGCGAAAAGCTTGTCCTCGACGTAGGCCCTGGCGCCCGTCAGCGCGTTGAGGAGGCTCGACTTGCCCGCGTTGGTGTAGCCGACGATGCCGACCGTCATCGCCTCGCTCCGGGACCGGACCTCCCGCTCCTTGCGGGCGTCGATCTCGGCCAGGCGGTGCTTCAGTTCGAGGATCCGGTCGCGGACGAGCCGGCGGTCGGTCTCGAGTTGCGTTTCGCCCGGCCCCCGGACGCCCAGGCCGCCTTCGATGCGCGACAGGTGGGTCCACATCTTCTTCAGCCGCGGGTACGTATATTCGAGCTGCGCGAGCTCCACCTGGAGTTGCGACTCGATCGTCCGGGCCCGCGCCGCAAAGATGTCGAGGATGAGCTCGCTGCGGTCGATGACCTTCATGGCCGTGACCTCTTCGAGGTTGCGGACCTGCGCGAGCGTCAGGTCGTTGTCGAAGATGATCACGTCGGCCTTCTGGAGTTCGGCCTCGGTCTTGAGCTCTTCGGCCTTGCCGCTGCCGACGTACGTCGCGGGGTTGATGCCCGGGCGTTTCTGCGACGCCCGCGCTACCACGATAGCGCCGGCCGCCTCGGCCAGGCGGGCCAACTCCTCCAACCGGTCGCGATGGTCCCGTTCGCGCTGGCAGTCGCCGGCAATCTCCACCTCGACCAGCAGCGCCCGTTCCTGGACGACGCCCTGGCGCGTCTCTTTGAGTTCTTTCACGCGATTGAGTTGCCACCTCCTGATGGGGATAGTGCGGACCCTTGGCCTTCCCTGCGGCCGGGCCCCATAGAATCATAAACGAACCGGGGCCAATGGTCAATCGGGAGTGTAGGCCGGGGCGTGCCCCGGCTTCCTTATCCGAACCACGAAGGCGCCGGGGCGCGCCCCGGCCTACGTGACTGAGCGCCGGGGCGCGCCCCGGCCTACGTGACTGAGCAAAGGCACGGCGTTCTGTCGTTTGTCCTTTCGCCCCGACGGGGCGGCGGAATGTAGCCACGGGTGGAGCGAAGCGCAACCCGTGGAAACGTACGGACCCGCGACAGATACGTGTCCGTTCCGCCCCGGAGGGGCGGAGGAACCGCCCGACCGCGCATCGGGACAATCGAACACGTACGCCATCGCCGGATCGCCCGCTTTCCACGGGTTGCGCGACGGGCCGCGGCGCGGCCCATCGCTCCACCCGTGGCTACATTCCGTCGCCCCGCCGGGGCGGAAGAGTGTAGGCCGGGGCGTGCCCCGGCTTCCTTGTCAGAACCACCACGGCGCCGGGGCATGCCCCGGCCTACATGGCTACTTCCCCGCCGCCGGAACCTGGTAGACGGTGAGTGTGGGCATCCACTGCGTCCTTTCGGATGCGTCGTTGACCACGGGCGCGGCCCCCCAGACCAGGACTGATTCCCCCTCCCCTTCCTGCCGCTGGCCGGCCCACCAGCCAAGGCTGCGGCCGGCGTAGGCAAAGAACGGATCCGGGGAGTCTTTCCAGGCGGCCACCCACCCGCCCAGGAGCCGGGTTTCCCCGGTGGCGTCAGTAGCCACGTCGCCCTTGACGCACAGCGCCACCCTATCCCACTGTTGTGACATACCCATGAAGGCGGCGGCACTGAGCGGCGGCAACCCTTCCTTCGGGGCAGGCTCCGTCCTCAGCGTGTGCAAGAGCACCTGGTTGCGCCGCGATTCGAATTTCCCCGGCCGCCCAAGTTGCAGCGTACCGACGGGCCGGAACACGTCGGCCGAGGAGCCGAGCACCGGGACGGGCAGCGCCCCGACGTCGCCGTCGATTGATAAATGCGAGGTCGCCCCGCCTCGCGATTCCAGAAGCGCGAAACCCTCACTGGCGCACCGGGCATCACCCGGGCGGGCGTAGTGCACGCAGGCACTGGTGCGGCGCTCGCGGCTAAGTTCGCCCAGGACGCCGATGAGTTCCGTCGCACCGCCCGCCACGACGAGCACGAGGAGCGTGGCGACCACGGCCCGCTGCCGCGAGATCAAGAGCCCCACCGCCGGCACCGCCAGCGCCACGAGGCCCAGCCAGAGCCACAGTTTCAGCCGCTCCGCGGCAGGCCAGACTTCCGTCGCCAGCAGGCGGAACGTCTCCGGCTGGACGGGCGTCTCCGTGCCCATGGGAAATCGCGGCCCCGTGAGCGAGAACCCGCCCTTGGCGTCGCGCGTCACGACGACCCCTCGCCCGCCGACGACCTCGACGGCCCCGCCGACCTGGGCGTCGACGGCGCCGAACCGCTGGACGAGCGAGACCATTTCGGGCGCGAGTTCGACCGGATGCACTGTTTTCACGCCCAGAAGCTCGGCCAGCCTCTTGAGGCCGGCGTCGTCCAACGTCGGCTCGCCCTTCGCGACGGCCACCAGCGCCTCGTCCTCGGAGAGCTTCCGCACCGCCAGCGGCCCCGCGGCCGCGCGGGCGATGATCTTTTTCCCGCTCATAAACTCGAGGGCCAGCGTCGGCGTCCCGCCGAGGAAGAGGACCGGAAGCACGATGTCTTCGCTCGCGGCAGGGGCAAGTTCCAGCGGCGACCGCACGTCGACCGGGCCGCCGGAGACCAGGTGAATGCTCGTAATCTGTTCCTGCGTATGGTTAGCCACCCGCAGGCGGACCGGCAGGTACGTCCCTTCGCGGGCGTAGCCGTCGGTCAGGTCGAGCGAGGCGGAGACCTCGACGGATTGGGCGAGCGCGGGGACGGAAGCCAGGAGGAGAAGCATTGAACCGCAAAGAACGCAAAGAGCGCCGAGGTACAGCGTGACAAGACGGCAAACTCCATAGCCCACTGATGTTTGCTTGCCTCTTTGCATGTTCCCTCTTGTCCGTGCCTTCCTTTGCGCTTTTTGCGTTCGTTGCGGTTCCCCGCCGTGCCTTTCATCGCCGGGTCTTGGGGCGTGTTCCGCTCTCGTTCACTCCGCCCCTCCCTTCGCCTCTAGCTTCCTCCACACGTGGATCGCTGCCGCCACGCTCCACGCCTGCGCCGCCGCGCCGACGGGGCGCTGCGGCGGGTCGCCGTCGAAGATCTCGTTGATCTGGCCCAGGCACCCCGTCTCCATCGAGTCGAGGAGGCCGTCCAGGATCCGGGCCGCCTCCTGGCGCGCGGTCCGCGGGTCCTCCACGGCAAAGAGCGCGTCGACGTAGGGTCCGACGAGCCACGGCCAGGCGGTCCCCTGGTGATAGGCCGAGTCCCGCTCGTCCGGGCCGCCCTCGTACCGCCCGCGATAGGCCGCATGGCCGGGCGCGAGCGTCCTCAGGCCGCGCGGCGTGAGGAGCCGCTCGCGCACCACGCCGACGACCGACTTCGCGCGGGCCGCGTCGCCTTCGAGCGGGCCGTGCGGCAGGCCGACCGCCAGGATCTGGTTCGGCCGGATCGAGGCATCGCGCAGGCCGTCCGGAAACACACCGTCGTACAGGCACGCGGCGGCCTCGTTCCAGAAGAGGTCGACGAAGGCCTGGCGCCGGCGCTCCAGGTCGGCGGCGGCGGGCGGCGGCGCCAGGTCGAGCGTCTCGGCCAGGTCGGCCATCAGGCCCAGGCCCGAGATCCACAGGGCGTTGATCTCGACGGCCTTGCCGTAGCGCGGCGTCACGGGCCGCCCGCGGCACTGGGCGTCCATCCACGTGAGCTGGGTCTGCGGCGACCCGCCCGTGATGAGGCCGTCCGTGTCGGCGTGGATGTCGAACCGCGTGCCGGACTGGTACCGCCCGCAGATCTCCAGGGCGGCCGGCCAGAGGCACTCGCGGACGAATTCGTGGCTGCCGAACCGCAGGTACGCGTCGATCGTCTGGAGGAACCACAGGCTCGCGTCGACCGTGTTGTACTCGGGCCGCCCGGTCTCCTCGGAGAAGACGTTCGGAATCATCCCCTCGGACCTGGCGCCCGCGAACGCACGAAGGACCTTCTCGGCCTCCGCGATGCGGCCGGTCTCCATCGCCAGGCCCGGCAGCGCGATCATCGCGTCGCGGCCCCAGTCGCCGAACCAGTGGTAGCCGGCGATGACGGTGGCGAGGGTCTCGCGGTCCACGCGGCGGCGGACGAGAAAGGCGTCGGCCGCCAGGACCAGGCGCTGGATACGCTCGTCGTTCGGCGACCCGTTCTTCCGGCGCGACGCCGGGGCGAGGCCGGCCGCCTTCAAGAGGTCCCGCCGGCGGCTGACGACGCGCTTCGATTCCCGCGCCGCGTCGATCGGGTGCGGAGGATCGAACGAGGCGAAGAGCCGCCACTCGGCCGGGCCTTCGCCGCTGAAGCTCCAGCGGCCCGGCAGCAGCACGTCCTCCTGGCAATCGAAGCCGCGCTGCCGCTCGACGCGCAGGTGGACGCCGAAGTACCATGTCGGCTCGACCGTGACCGTGGCCGGCCCGTCGGTCCAGAGGAACACGGCCGGCATCCCGTCGGTGCACGCGCGCCAGCCCGGCGCCGCCGCGAGGCCCTCGACGCGGAAGTTCTCGCGCCGCCTATAGAGATAATGGAATGGCCGCATGGCGAGTAACGGCCCGAGATCGAGTTTCCACGGCCCTTCGCCGGCCACGCGGTACGTGAGGCACACGCCGGCCCCGTCGCGGAGGAGCAGCACCTCGCGGTCGACGGCGAGGTCGTCGACCCGCGAGACGAGGCGCGGCAACGGGTCGAGGTCGAACCGCTCGGCCCAGGCCGCGCCGTCCGGGAAGAACCCGTCGCCGTACTCGCAGGTCGAGAGGAAGACCTCGCGCGAGCCGACGGTGAGCTTCTCTTCGAGGTGGGAGAGGACGACCCGCCGGTCGACCGGCGGATTGAGCGCCGGGACCCACAGGCCGTGATACCGCCGCGTCGGCGCCATGAGCGGCGCGAGCGAGGCGTATCCGCCGATCCCGTCCGCCAGGAGCCACTCGTCGGCGAGGGAGCGGTCCTTGTCACGCAGCGATGCGGCGTCATGATGTAAGGTCGGTTGCGGCATGGATACCCCCGGTTAACATAACGAAAAGGCACGCTTGCCGTCACCAGAATCGCCACCACGGCTTCTTCGGCGCTGGCACTTCGCCCAGGACTTGCGCCAGTTCGCATGCTGCCACTTCGCGGTCGAGCATGGCCAATTCGTCCGAAAATTCCGGGCCGTCAAACTGATGCGCCAGGAGAGTGTAGGTGAATAACACATTCCGCAGATGCGTGGGAGGGAGCGATTGAAGGATACGCCAGCAACGCATCCGGATGCGCTGGCCTTGTTCCTCCGCAGCTTCGTCGTACCTGAGAAATGCGGCGCCCTCTCGTAGCGGAACGACTCTCCCTTGATGTCTTGCCGCATCGGCGGCGAGCAAGTCCGCTGGCGACTTGGAGCTCGCTGCCTTTCCCTTTGTCGTTTCGAATGTTGTCACGGCGACCCGAGCGTGCCCGTGTCCTGGCCAGGCCGATAAAAGGTCCCGCCTCCTACTTCCTCATACTCCTCGACCCAGTCCGCTGGGATACGAAACCGGACGATACCTCCTCGGTAGTTGATGGTCTTTAGTGGAATCGCTTCCATAGGGGCCCTAACCAAGAAGATGAAATCGCGGCATCCCGCAGCTTCAAGCCGGCCGACGCGCCCGCCGCGATGGCTTGGCCGACGGGCGTGGCTGGGCCGGCTTCGCCGGCTCCGCGTTGCGGGCCTGGAGCTTGCGCCAGAACTTCCCAATCGGACTTTGCGACGTCTCAAGTTTGTGTCGCATACGCTCTCTGACCTCATCGTCCGTCAGACCTTTGTACTCACGCATGAGGCGTGCCTGCATTTCCTCCTTGAACTTGATGCAATCAAATGTCTTGGTCTTCTTCATTCAGATTACCTCCTGCGGCGACCGAATCTCAATCGGCGGATAGCCTTCCTCCAAGTTCACCGCGTTGAACTTCCTTATTTTATCCCAATGCACGATGTGCTTGAAGTTCCAACTGACGAGCAGGTCCGCGCGATGCACTGTTGCCAAAGCAATGTGGTGGGCATCCCGTGTGCTAGCCGGCCCCACGACTTGAGATCTCAGATAGGCTTCTCGTAACCGTTCCGATTCCTCCGTGGCCGAAACCGACTCCGTTGCCCCTGCCGGCAGACCGTCCAGAATTTCCTGTACCCTTGGAGGAGCGGGGTCAAGTTCATCAAGGAGGGCGTTCGAGACGATGAGCACGATCCGCCCATCCCGCGCCGCCTGCATCAAGGCGAGACTCTCCTTGGCGAACTCCTCGTCGAAACAGCCGCCCACAACGGAAGTGTCAATATAGATGCGTAATCGTTTCATGCGCCTCGCCCCCGGACCGCCGCTTACGTCGATGGATTATACTCGGACGACACTTGCGTGCAATGGCCTACAACGATCACGCAAGGGCGCGAAGGCTGGAACACGCGCCCCGCAAGCGGGGCGGCTAACGAGGCCCGTCGTCGCCGCCTTCGACGCGGATCACGCGGACCGGGCAGTACATCTCGCACTCGCGGCAAACCGTGCAGGCGGCCAGGCGCTGGGCCTTGATCATGGACTTGTCGTTGCACATCTCGAAGATCTTCGGCTGGCACCGCGCGATGCACACGCCGCACCCGACGCAGTCGCGCGTGTTGATCGACACGGTCACCTGCCGCCCGTTCTCGCCGAACGTGCCGACCGTGACGAGGTCCGGCGTCTGAACGTCGGCGTCGGAGACCTCGTGCGCCTCGGTCCACGAGTGGCTGCGGATCTGGTGCCGGCTGCGGCGGTCCATCCGGAAGACGCTCCGGCCGCACGTCGGGCACGTGTGCAGGTCCTCGAGCTTCCGCAGGTATTTCATCAGCGTAAGGACGAACGTCGCGTGGCTCCAGGTGAGCGGGCTCACGGAGAGCGCCTTATTCGTGTACGGATCGACCTGCTCCGCCAGGACGCCCGACAGCAGCGCGTGCGTGGCCGCCCACTCGAAGATCGGCATCGCCTGCTTCAGTTCGTCGACCGTGGCCGCCTTGGCGATCAGGTAATCGGCCAGCCAGATCGTGCAGACGAACCACGGGTTCCCCGGCACGCCGCGCTGGTCGCTCGAGACGCGGTGGTACGTGTCGTTCTCGTAGCGGGCCATGCCGCCGACGGGCGTGTTGACCCAGAGGGCCTTCGCGACGGCGTCCATGGTGCTCGTGACGCGCGGGTCGAGGGCCTCGAACGGGTGGAACTTGAAGACCGCAAAGAGGCTGGCGTCGATCGTGGCGTCGACTTCCCAGCCGCCGGCATCGGTCGGGACGAGGCGGCGGACGAACCGCTTCAGGCCCTCGCTCCAGAGGTGCTGGGCCATGGCCTCGCGGACCTCTTCGGCGGCCTGGCCGTAGCGCGCCGCCCGCTTGGCGTCGCCGAACGTCTGGGCGAAGTTCCGCGCCGCCACCAGGCCCCCGTATACCGTCGACGTCGTGAACGTGTGGACGCCGTACCGCTCCTCCCAGAGGTCGTACGACGGCAGCGGCAGGTGCGTCGCCGGGTCGCGGAAGCTCACGAGGAAATCGGCCGCGCGGCAAATGAGCGGGTGGAAGAGCGGCCGCACGTACTCGACGTCGCGGTAGATCCAGAAGTGCCGCCACAGCGCCCACAGGACCAGGGCCGTCTCGTCCTCCTGGATCGGCAGCCGCTGCTTGCCGTCGACCACCCACGGGTGCCACGAGGACGCGGGCGTCCCATCCGGATTGTACTTATGCAGAAAGTATCCTTCCTTGGTCAGCAGGTCATTGCACAGCGTGTAGAAGCGGCGCGTGACTTCCGGATACCCCGCCAGGTCGAGCGCGTGGCAGACGAGGGCGCCGTCGCGCGGCCACAGGTACGAGTAGGTGTCGCGCGAGAACTGCATGATGTCGGAATCGTTGGCGGCGATGACGGCCCCGCGGTTGTCGATCTGGCTGCGCAGCACGAGGAGACTGCGCTTGAAGAGCTCCTGGACCCGCGTCGGGACGTTGCCGAAATTGAAGCCCGGCGCGTTGACCCATGCCTTCCAGTAGCCGGCCGTCCGCTCGAGCATGGCGCCCGGGGAGCGGTCGCGGATGATGTCGTAAAGCTGGCGGACTTCTTCGTACGAGTGGGCGGCCGCCAGGTAATAGTAGCCCGTCTCGGTCGCGCCGGGGCCGACCGCCAGCGCCAGGCCGATCGTCGAGTCGACGGCGCCCTGGCTGATCGGGTTGCCCGAGAGGGCGCCGTCTTCGGCGTCGCGCCAGGTGCCCTCGGCCCCGCGGAACCCGCACACGCCGGTCGCGTAGGAGTCGACGCCGTGCACGTCGCCGCCCTGGGCGTCGGGCCGGCACAGGCCGGCCAGGATGTAGCGCGTGTTGCGGTAATGGACGATCGATTTCAGGCGCGGGTCGTAGTAGGCCGTGTCGCCGACCTTGGTCCCGTAGAGCGACAGGTCCTGCTGGAAGAAGAGGCGGATCTCGCGCTTCTTATCGGAGAGGTTCGTTACCTGGATCCTGCGGATGTAGACATTCCGATTGAAGTCGATGGCGTCGTTGCAGTGGAGCCGGACCTCCAGGCCCGGGTGCTGAAGGGTGACGCTCGTGACGAGCGTCTCGCGTCGGTACCGCAGGGACTTCTCCCACGTCGGATCGTTCATCCAGGCCAGGTGCCCGTCGGCATAGACGCCGAAGCGGCACGGCCCCCAGCCCGCGTGGTTCTCCTGGCCGACGTAGGGGAAATAGACGTCCCGGATCTGATAGTCGGCATCGAAGCAGATCAGGAAGTTGCCGTTTCCGACGGGAATATCGCGCGGCACGCTGGTCCTCCGTCCTTCGGTGCGCCCCTGCCCCCTCGCCCTGGCTTCACTACGTCAATCATTCTAAGCCACGGACCGCCCCGGGTCCAATGCCCGCCGCCCGCACGCCTCACGAGCGGCGCGCACGCCCCGCACTCCTCTTATTGTATCGGCGAGCGGAGGCGGGAGGGATTACGAAGAAGGCTGGATATCCGGCGTTCAGCGTGTACCATAGTGTTTTGTTTCACCACCGCGGGCCGGCCAGGTCCGCGAAAATCAGGCGAGGCCGGAATGGGCATCGATCCGCAACTCGTGCGTGAGATCGTCGGGCGCATTCGGCGCGTGGCGCAGCCCGAGCGGATCATCCTGTTCGGATCGGCCGCCGGCGGATCGCTGGGGCCCGACAGCGATATCGACCTCCTGGTCCTCGAAGCCGATCCTGCCCACCCTCGCCGCGAGAGCGTACGCATCCGCGAGGCCTTGCGGGGCCTGGGCTTCCCCTTTGACGTCGTCGTGATGGCCACCGAGCGATTCGAGGAAACGCGGGACATCATCGGTGGCCTCGCCTATCCGGCCGCCAAGCACGGGAAGGTCATCTATGAAGCCGCCTGAAGAGGCCAAGCGGCGGCTGGTGGCGGAATGGCTTGACAAGGCCGCGGGCGACCTGGAAGCCGCACGTATTCTAGCCGAACAGAGACCCGCCGTTGCCTTCGCCGCGGCTTTTCATGCGCAGCAGACCGTTGAAAAAGCGCTCAAGGCATTTCTCACATCGCGTCAGGTGGAGTTTCCGAAGACGCACGACCTCGCGGCCCTTCTTGATCTCGTGGCCAAGGCCGATCCGGCGCTGGCCGGTACCATTCGCGAAGTTGTGGAGCTGACCCCCTACGGCGTCGACGCCCGCTATCCCGGCGACGCATCCCCGCCTGACGCCGTCGAACTCAAACGTGCCGTGGCGTTGGCCGATGGCACGCTCCGGGCCGTCCGCCAGGCGCTCGGACAGGCGCACTGAACCGGCCCGCCGCCCGCATGTCTCAGGATCGGCGCACACGCCCTGCACTCCTGCTCTTGTATCAGCGAGGCGGAGCGGAAGGGATTACGAAAGCGAAGGGAGCCTGGTCACGGTTCGACCTCGATGACTTCTTCCGAAATCGAAGGGGGAATCGGTTCGCCGTGCTTGCGAAGACTGGCCAAGTACCCGGCAATGGCATCCTGGATGTTGGCAATGGCCGCGGCCCGCGTGTCGCCTTCGGAAATACAGCCGGGCAACGAGGGACACGTCGCCACGAACCGCCCGTCCTCGTCTTGTTCCACCAGCACGCGCATCTTCATGACTGGTTCCTGTCTCCACAGTAAAGATAGCACGCGAGGCGGCCGCAGACAAGGGCCGAGGCCCTACGGGGCCGGACCCAGCGGCCGTTGCCGGCCCTCGGCCGCCGCCAGCGCCTTGACACGCTCCGCCACGTATTGGCGCGCGCGGTCCAGCGCGGCCTTGTCCCGCGGCTCAGAAAGAACTTGCGTGTCCCCAATAAGAATGTGGGTTCTTACATACTCCAGGTAAAGCGTTTCCACGTCTTGCGGCGCTTGCCGCATCGTCAGCCTCGCGAGTGGGGCCTCATCCGGTCCAATCCAGAATCTGTCCCCGGGCCGCTGCCATTCCATGCCGAGCGGTTCCCCGTGCTCATGGTGGTACCAGCCGCCACCATCTTCCTTGAAGTCCCGCGGCACGAAACCGGGCACGAGAACGAGAAGTTGGCTTTCAACGTAGGGTCGGAACTCCCCCACGTAACCGAACGGAATAGGACAGAAGATCACACCCAGGGGCATGCCCGCAGAATAGCAGTCACTCCTTGGAGGCACCGCGACACGCCCCGATTCGACAGGAAAATCGCGGACCGACCGCCAATCGGAAATCAGGACCAGCGAACCGGCCAGCGCTACCGGCCGCCCCTCATGATCGACCACCTCGTAGACCTGCCCATAGCCGGGCACGGGCTTGGGGAACGGCGGCAGGATAACCACGCAGCCTTCCGCCGCGAGAAGGGCGCCCGCCGCCAGGGCGGCCAGAATGACCACGGTGCGCCGGATAACCTGTCGCGGCATAGGCAGCCCCCCCCGCAAGCCGGCAGGTCGGGAACCAAGACGCCGGGGCACGCCCCGGCCTACATAATGGCGCGCGGCGGGCAAGCCCGCCGGCTAAATGTACCGTTCCGGCCGTTCGCTCCGCACTCCGCGCTCCGCACTTGCCTCACCGTTTGATCCGCGACCGCACGTTGTCCAGCACGTTCATGAAGTTGATGTACGAATCGTAGGGCGACTCGTAGGGATTGAAATACTTGTGCACGTCCCCGTCGGCGAACCACTTCGTGCACATGTAATAGAAGTGGTCGGAGGTCTGGAGGCGGCGCCAGTCGTGCAGGAGCTGGCCGTCCTTCGACGCCTTGACGGGCTCCTCGAGGCGGTACAGCTCGTGGAGGGCGTTGGACTGCATGGCGTTGCCGAGCCACGCCGAGAGGTCGCGCTCGACGTCGGCCCAGGAGACCATGTGCGGGATGTCGAGCTCGCCGACGGGCGCGTAGGTCTGGATCGCCCGCGACAGGGTCATGAAGTTGTTGTCCGCGTGCTTCAGGACCTGCTCGGGCAGGTGATATAGAAAATCGAAGATGCCCGAGTCGGCCCACTGGTGCTCGCCGAAGGTCTCGTAGTCCATGAACAGGTTGATGAGGAATCCGTTGCCGTTGACCTGGTTCACCCACCCGGCGAACTTCTCGGCCGTCAGGGGCCACTCCTTCCAGTTGCGGTCGGAGAAGCGGAACGCGATGTCGTCCGACAGGCGGTAGTTCTTGAGCATCAGGGCGATGCGGTCGGCCCCGATCGGCCGGTAGACGAAGTTCGGGCTGCGGTACCCCAGGATATGGTCGGCCCCCTCGGCGCAGACGCCCAGGAACCCCATATTCTGGAGATAGTGCCCTAAATCGTTATTGTAGATTAGTTCGGTGTTCCGGAAGACGCGCGGCCGCACGCCGAACGTCTCGAACATCCTGGCGGAGTGGGCGGCCACCTGGTCGCGGAACTCGTCGCGGCTGTAGAGGAACGCCAGGCTGTGGTAGTAGGTCTCCGCCAGGAGCTCGACCTGCCCCGTGTCGACGAGGGCCCGGAAGGTGTCGACCACCTCGGGCGCCCACTTCAGGAGTTGCTCCAGCGCCACGCCCGTGATCGAGTAGGAACACGAGAAGTCCTTGCCGAAGCGCCGGATCATGTCGAGCACGAGGCGGTTGGCCGGGAGGTAGCACTTCTGGGCGACCTTGCGGCAGATCTCGGCGTTCTTGTACTCGTCGAAGTACGTCGGCTCCGTGTCAAAGACGCTGTACCGCCGCAGGCGGAACGGCTGGTGGATCTGAAAGTAGAAGCATACGCTGGCCATTAGCAGCCTCGAAAAGCAATGACTAATGTCTAGTCAAAAGACGAACACCGAAAGACAATGACTAATGCCTAATGACTAATGTCTAATCAAAAGACAAACGCCAAAGGGCAATGCCGAAGGAGCGCGGCCGCTGTCATTGCCGTTTGCCTTTTGTAGTTTGATTAGACATTAGTCATTAGACATTAGTCATTAGACATTGTCCCGTCCGCCCCGGAACACCTTCGTCTCGCCCGCCACCTCCCGATAGACTTCCACGCAGGCTCGGGCCGCATCCACCCACGAGAATTTCCGGACCTCGAACGCGCCGTGCTCGCGGAGGGTCTTCTGGAGCGGCGGGTGGCGCAGGACCGCGATGATCTTGTTGGCCATCTCGTTGATGTCCCAGAAGTCCACTTTCAGGGCATGCGTCAGGACTTCGCTCACGCCGCTCTGCTTCGAGATCAGGACCGGCACGTCGTGCGACAGCGCCTCCAGCGGCGTCAGGCCGAACGGTTCGCTCACGCTCGGCATCACGTACAGGTCCGCCATCTCGTAGATCCGGTCCAGGTCGTCGCCCCTCAGGAACCCGGTGAACGTGACGCGGTGCCCGATGCCCAGGGCGGCGGCCAGTTCGATAATGCGCTTAATCATGTCGCCGGAGCCCGCGATGATGAACTTCACGTTGTCCATCACGCCGAGGACCTTCTTGGCGGCCGCCAGAAAATACTCGGGCCCCTTCTGCATAGTGATGCGCCCCACGAACAGGACGATTTTGTCGTCCTTCTCGATCCGGTCGAAGTGGATCGGCATGGGCTTGCCGTTCACGGTGATCGCGTTGTAGACCACGCGGCACTTCGACTCGGGGACGCCGTATCGGCTCGTCACGATATCTTTCGTCAGGCGGCTCACGGCAATGACGCGCTGGGCCCCGTGAAGGCCCGCCCGCTCGATGTCGTAGACGCGCTGGTTGACGCCGGAGCCGCTCCGGTCGAACTCCGTCGAGTGGATGTGGACCACCAGGGGCTTGCCCGAGAGGGCCGACACGGCCAGGCCCGCCGGATAGGTCATCCAGTCGTGGGCGTGGACCACGTCGAACTTCTCGGTCCGGGCCAGGTCCGCCACCAGCCGCGCGTACCGGTGGACTTCCGAGTAGAGGTCGCCCGCGTAGATCCCCGGCGCGTTGAAGACGCCCATGCTGGTCGGCCGCGACGGGTCATCGGACGGGCGGACCGGGACCTGGGCCTCGGACACCGTGGTCGACTTGGCCCGCGCCTGCCGCTCGCGCTGCTGCTGGAAATACTGCTCTTCGGTCAGGTACGGCTTGATGCCGGCGCCGACGGGGATGAGGCGGACGCGATCGAGACCTTCGACCTCCCAGTAGGTGTGCTCGCCGCCGCCCTGCTTATCGGCGGCAGAGAAGACGTGGACTTTCTCGAGCTTCTGGTCGATGGAGCCGCGCGGCAAAACGAAGAGAATATCCGTGCCCTCATCGCTGAGAGCCTTGGTGAGGCCATAGCAGGCCGTTCCCAGCCCCCCGCTGATGAAGGGCGGAAACTCCCAGCCGAGCATGAGGATACGCATGATCGCACGCCCAATGGCCGCGCTCAGGAGACAACGCAGCCTCCGGCCCCCTGTTGATCCCCCTGACGAGAGTTAGGGGTCTAGACTCGGTGATGCCCCCTTGTGCGAGCAGCCAAGGCATTCTAATTGAGGTGGCGGCCAAGTGTCAATTGATTTAGGGAGCGAAACTTACGGGGGACGGGCAAGGGCGGCAAAATAGGGCAAATGCGGCCCGCCTCGTTAGCCGCCCCAGGGGGTCAGGAGCCCTATCCTTCAGGCTCCTGACCCCTTCTGGCGACGAGGCCGCAGATCGCCCCACGCAAGCCCTGACGGCACAAGGGGTCAGGAGCCTTACACATAGGGCTCCTGACCCCTTCTACGCCTTCAGCCGTTGGGCCACTTCCGTCGCCCAGTAAGTCACCAGGATATCCGCCCCGGCACGGGCCAGGCCCGTCAGGATCTCGCGGATGACGCCTTCCCGGTCGATCCATCCCTTGGCGGCGGCCGCCTCGACCATCGCGTACTCGCCGCTCACGTTGTAGGCCGCCACCGGAACGCGGAAGGCGTCCTTCACGCGGCGGATGATGTCGCCGTAAGCGAGGGCCGGCTTGACCATGACGATGTCGGCCCCCTCCTCGAGGTCGGCCGCCACCTCGCGGAGGGCCTCGTCGGAGTTCCTCAGATCCATCTGGTAGCCGCGCCGGTCGCCGAACTTCGGCGGGCTCTCGGCGGCGTCGCGGAACGGGCCGTAGAAGCTCGAGGCGTACTTGGCGGCATAGGACATGATCGGAACGTGCTTCAGGCCCGCCCGGTCGAGGGACTCGCGGATCGCCGCCACGCGGCCGTCCATCATGTCGCTCGGCGCGACCATGTCGGCCCCGGCCTTGGCGCAGGTAACGGCCATCGCGGCCAGGCGCCCGAGCGTCGGATCGTTGTCGACCGTCCGGCGGCCGCCGACCTCCGAGAGGAGGCCGCAGTGGCCGTGGCTCGTATACTCGCACAGGCATACGTCAACGATGACCGCCAGCCCCTCCACCTTGGCCTTCAGGGCCGCCACGGCCTGCTGGACGATGCCGTCGACCTCGGACGCGGAAGACCCGGTCTCGTCCTTCTCCAGGGGGATGCCGAAGAGGAGGACCGCCGGGACACCCGCGTCACGGACGCGGCGGGCCTCGGCGACCAGCTCTTTCAGGCCGAGCTGGGCCTGGCCGGGCATGGACGGGATGGACTTCCGGCCCTTGAGGCCCTCCTTGACGAACAGCGGCTGGACGAGCCTCCGGCGCTCCAGAGTCGTCTCGGCCGTCATCTCCCGCCAGACGGCGTGGTCCCTCAGCCGCCGGGCCCGGTATTCGGGGAAGCGCATCGTAATCCTCCTTGCAGTGACCTCCCGCTCCACGTTAGGCTACCGACCGAACGGGGTCAACCCCAAAGTCGGCCTTGAACAAAGGGAACCAGCCATGGCTGAATACGCGGAACTCGTGGCCCGGTATCGGCAACTGCGGGCCATCTCCTTTGAACTCAACAACGCCCTCGTGGCCAAAACCCCGCCGGAAGCCGTCCAGCAGTGCGCCAAGAAGCTCGGCCTGTGGAAGGACAAAACCCTCGTCTTCCCGAGCGAGGCGGCGACCGACGTCTTCATGGACTACCTCGTCTACGACTGGTACCAGGACGGCCTGAACGCCTTCGGCCGGCGCCTCAAGGAGCGTCCCCCCGCCCCGGGCTCCGACCTGGAGAAGGTGCTGCTGGCGACGCAGCATGCGTTCTACGCGATCCTGGAGGTCACCGAGGTCCTGCCCGAGGTCGGCATTCGCGCCCGGGATCAGCTCGGCGACCGGGACTGTCTGATCCTCGATATGGGTCTCAGCCAGTCGGCTCACGTTGGGACCCTCCTGGCGTCGCGCCTGGTCCCATTCGAGGACTTCGCGATAACGTCCGGCGCCGGCATGCCGGTGGACCGTCCCCTCGTAAAGAAGCTCATGAGCCATCCGCTGGCCCAGCCCCGCGGAGGGGGCGCCGGAACGAGCCCTGGACTCGCCCCCGAAGAAGCCGTTACGCTGAGCACCTTCATCATACGCACATGCCTCGATGCCGGTGCCACCGATCGAGTACGCTATCAGAATCCGGACGATGAGTCGGAAGTCCTTCCCCTGGAGCGTTCCGGTATCCCCGGCCGAGACCGCAATGCGCCCTGCCCGTGCGGCAGCGGCAAGAAGTACAAGCGCTGCTGCGGCAAATAAGAAGTCGCCTCGTGTGCGGAGTGCGAAATGGCCAGCCTGTCTCTTGCCATCATCCTGGTAAGCGTCGGCGTCACAACGATCCTCATGGCGGCCGCCGAGAGCCCCCTCGCGCCCGGCGGCCTGCGCTGCGAGTTCCTGACGCAGCCGCTCGGACTCGACGTCGCCGAGCCTCGACTGTCCTGGGTCCTCCAGTCGAGCGACGCGGCCGCGCGCGGCGAGGCACAGACGGGCTACCGCATCCTCGTCGCCTCGACGGCCGCGCGGCTCGCCCGGGACGAGGGCGACCTCTGGGACTCCGGCAGGGCCGAGTCCGACCGGTCGATCCACGTGGTCTACGCGGGCAAGCCCCTGGCGTCGCACGCACGGTGCCACTGGAAGGTCCGGACGTGGGACCAGGACGGCCGCGCGTCGGCCTGGAGCCCGGCGGCCCTGTGGACGATGGGCATTCTGCGGCCCGAGGAATGGCGGGCGAAATGGATCGGCCTCGACGGCGGCGACGAGGCGCCGAAAGACGACGAGTTCCGCCGCCTGCCCGCGCGGCACCTGCGGCACGAATTCACCGTCGGGCGAAAAGTGCGGCAGGCGACCGCCAGCATCTCGGGCCTCGGCCTCTACGAGTTGTATCTTAACGGCCGCAGGGTCGGTGACCACGTCCTCGCGCCGGCCCTCTCGGAGTACTCGAAGCGCGTCTTCTACGACACGTTCGACGTCACGGACGCGCTCGCCCAGGGCAAGAACGCCCTGGGCGTGGTCCTCGGCAACGGCCGCTGGTACGCCATGCGCGTGAAGGTGCCGACCGAGATGAATAACTATGGCTATCCGAAGCTGATTCTCCAGTTGCGGATCGAATACGAGGACGGCGCGGTCGAGGAGGTCGTGAGCGACGAGGCGTGGCGCGTGACGGCGGCCGGGCCGATCCGCGCGAACAACGAGTACGACGGCGAGGAGTACGACGCCCGCCGGGAGATGCCCGGCTGGGACCGGGCCGGCTTCGACGACGCCGGGTGGCCGAAGGCCCAGCTCGTGGCCCCGCCGCAAGGGGCGCTCGCCGCCCCGCAGGCCGAGCCGATCAAGGCCGGCGAGGTCCTCAAGCCCCTGGCGGTCACGCAGCCGAAGCCCGGCGCCTTCATCTTCGACATGGGCCAGAACCTCGTCGGGTGGTGCCGCCTCGCGGTCCGGGGGCCGAAGGGCACCACGATCACGCTCCGCCACGCGGAGACCCTGCGGCCCGACGGAACGCTCTATCTCGATAATATCCGCTCGGCCCGCGTCACCGACCGCTACACGCTGAAGGGCGAAGGCACGGAGGCGTGGGAGCCGCGCTTCACCTACCACGGCTTCCGCTACGTCGAAGTGACGGGCTGGCCCGGCGAGCCGAAACTCTCGGACATCCAAGGCTGTGCGGTCCACGACGCCGTGCGGGAGGCGGGCGGCTTCGAGTGCTCGAGCGACCTCCTGAACACGCTGCACCGCAACATCGCCTGGGGCCTGCGCGGCAACTACCGGAGCGTGCCGACCGATTGCCCGCAACGCGACGAGCGGCAGGGATGGCTCGGAGACCGCGGGGCCGAGGAGCGCGGCGAAACGTACCTGTTCGACATTGCCGCGCTCTACGCCAACTGGATGCGGCACATCCAGGACTGCCAGGCGCCGAGCGGCAGCATCCCCGACGTCTGCCCGAGCTACTGGCCGTCCATCCGGTCCGACAGCGTCACGTGGCCGGGGCTCTACCCGATCGTCCTCGGGGCCCTCTACGACCAGTACGGCGACCGGCGCGTCCTGGAGTCCCACTATCCGAGCGCGCGGAAGTGGGTCGACTTCATGGCCGGCTTTCTCAAGGACGGGCTCATCGCCCGCGACGGCTACGGCGACTGGTGCGTCCCGCCCGAGAAGCAGGAGCTGATCCACTCGAACGACCCCGCCCGTAAGACCCCCGGCGAGGTCCTCGCCACGACATATTATTATCATATCCTGCAAGAGATGGGCCGCTATGCCGCCATCCTCGGCAAGGCCGACGACGCCCGCGACTGGGCCGCCCGCGCCGAGACGCTGAAGGACGCCTTCAACCGCCGGTGCTTCAACGAGGCCGGCGGCTTCTACGGCAACGGCTCCCAGACCTCGCAGGTGCTGCCCCTGGCGTTCGGCATGGCGCCCGAGGCCCGGCGCGAGCGGGTCGTGCGGCACCTCCTCGACAAGATCGAGCGCGAAAGCAAGGGCCACGTCGGCACGGGCCTCGTCGGGACGGCCTGGCTCATGCGGACGCTCTCCGACGCGGGCCATGCCGACGTCGCCTGCGAGATCGCGACGCAGACGACCTATCCGAGTTGGGGCTACATGGCCTCGAAGGGCGCGACCACCGTCTGGGAACTCTGGAACGGCGACACGGCCGACCCGGCGATGAACTCCGGCAACCACCTGATGCTCATCGGCGACCTGGCTATATGGATGCACGAGTACCTGGGCGGCATCCGGCCCGACCCAGAGCGGCCCGGCTTCAAGCACGTGATCCTGCGGCCGGTGCCGACGGGCAACCTGCGGTGGGCGAAGACCGCCTACGAGTCGATGCACGGCCGGATCGAGAGCGCCTGGAAGATCGAAGGCGGCACGTTCGTGTGGAGCATCCTTGTCCCTCCGAATGCAACCGCCACGGTCTACGTGCCCACGAAGGACCCCGCCGCCGTGACCGAAGGCGGCAAGCCGGCGGCCGAGGCGGCGGGCGTGAAGTTCCTTCGCGCCGAAGCCGGCGCGGCCGCGTTCGAGGTGGGGTCGGGGCGATACACGTTTGCGTCGCCTATGTAGGCCGCGGCGTGCCGCGGCTTCCTTATCTATCGAACGACCAAGGCGCCGCGGCACGCCGCGGCCTACATGAAGGCCAGACGCCGCTCTACCGCACCAGCACAGGCCATCCCAGGTACACCTCGCCCCCGGTCTTCTGCCGGGCGGCGCTGTCGATGAGGAGCATGGTGTCCCACCGGATCGGCCAGTGGACCATGCCGTCGTTCTCACCCCCCCAGTGGCCGGCGTCGGAGCCGTCCATCGGGAACCGAACGTATCGCCATCCCTTCCACGTCAGATGCTCGCCGCCCGGCTGGAACGTCTGGCCGGTCGTGTCGGTGAAACGCAGGCGCACGAGGTTCCCCGACCCGTCTCCGTAGAGCCACAGGCCGAAGGCCCGCACCTGGCCTTCGATCGGCCGCAGGGCCTCCGCCCGCGGGGCGAGCCGGATGAACTTCCACCCGGCCTCGAAGGCGTACGCGATCTTCAGCGTGCGGACGCCCGGCGCGGGCGGCCCTTCCGGGGGCGCGGCCGCCGAGAGCGCCTGCGTCGAGGCCACGGCCTTGTCGCCGTCCGGCACAAGCTCGTACGCGGCGGCGAGCGTCTCGGCCGTGTACTTGCCGAAATCGTCCGTGAGCGCATATCGCGCCGTAGGCGCGCTCACGGCGATGCGGCCGCCTTCGTCCTCGATCCGCACGCCGAGGCGGTACGCCGCCGCGACCGCCGAGAGGGGGAAACGGACGGTCTTCTCGCGTTCGCCGGCGCTGAAGCGGAGCGGCTGTTTCGGCGCGGCCACCTTGAGGCCCTCCAGGTCCGAGAGGCTCACTGATCCTGCGAACGCGTCGCCGGATGGGTTTTCAATCCGCACGAGCACGGCGTCGCCGGCGGGCGGCAGGACGGTCACGATCATCGGATTCGTGGCCACGCACGGGACCAACTGGACCAAGCGGCCCATCCCCTCGACCTCGCATTCCAAGCCAACGAAGTGCGCCCCGGCTTGCCGGGGGACGTCGTGCACGGTCGTCAGCGTCGTGCGGCCGCCGGCCGGAACGGTGGTCCACACGCCGGGGGCGCTCGACACGCGGACCGGCCGCGCGAGCGGATTCTCGAAGCCGAGCGCCACCCGGGCCTCGCCCGCCGGCCGGCGAATCTCGGCGGCGGCCCGTTCCCACCCGGCCGCCAGGCGCAGCAGGTCGTTCGGCCCCTCCGGCGCCAGGTACTGCGGCGCGTCGGTCAGCGTCACCTCCAGGCCCCGCGGGCCGGCGGCCAGCGGCGGCCGCGCGTCGCCCGTGTGGCCCATGACCGCGAAGGGGCCGGGGCTTGCGGGGATCACGACCGCACGCGGCTCGGCCGCGGTGGTCCAGGCGGCCACACGGACGTCGGGCCCCTTCGTGAAGAGGAGGACGCGGTCCTCCTCCCCGCCGACCGCCAGGCGCTTGTTGAAGCGATAGCCCGCCAGGGCCGCCGTCAGCGTCCGGGCCGCGAGGTAGGCCGGCTTCGGTTCATAGGGCGGCGTGCGGCCCGCCTGGTACGGGAACGCGACCGTGCCGAAGTGGTGCTCCGCCTCCTTCGGGTCCTGCCCGTCATCGTGCCAGTCGTACCAGATGGAGACAGGCACATCACATGACACGTTCGTGAGCCACTGGCGCGGCAGGTACTTCCCCTGCTTCGCGTCGTCCATGCCGCCCCAGGCGCTCGAGTAGCCCCACTCGCCGGAGAGGATCGGCACGGCCTTGCCGGGCGGCGCATACTGGTCGATGAGGCGGCGGAGGCGCATGTACTCGGCCTCGACCGTCTCGGGCGCCGTCTGGCGGTAGGGGTGTACGGACACGGCCGACCAGTATTCCAGGAGGCCCGCCTTGAAGCACGCCTCCAGGAACGGCAGGTCGATGGTGCTCGTGGCCGGGCCGATGTAGGCCTCGCCGGGGGCCGCCTCGCGGAGGGCCTTGCCGACGGCCAGGGCGAGCTTCGCGTACTGGGCGACGTCCGGCTTCGGCCGCCAGAAGAAGATGTTCGGCTCGTTGTACATCTCCCACAGGATGCCGCGCCCCTGGAAGTGGACGGCGGCCGCGGCGGCCCACCGGGCGAACCCCGCTCGGCCCTCCTCGGAGCACGGCGAGAGGTCGTTGTCGTACAGGCGGTTCGAGTAGTCGAGGATGAAGAGGGCGCGGATGCCGTGGGCCTCCAACGCCGCCACCAGGCGGTCGTACGGGGCGAAGTCGTACCGGCCCTTCTCGCGCTCCGTGCCGCCCCAGGCGAAGTCCATCCGGACGATCCGCGACCCGCCGGCGGCGAGCATCTCCATCTCGCCCGGCTGCACGTCGGTGAAGTGGATGTTGACGCCCAGCCCCTCGGGCACCGCCGGCGCCGGCCGCGCGGCCGTCGCCGCGGACCCGCACGAACAGGCCGAGACAGACAGGATCAGGGCAGCCAGAAGAAACGCGAACTGTTTCATGGGATGGCCTTTCCGAGAAGTGGCTTTGCGGCAGGCATTGTGACGGCGGATGGGAGAGAGTTCAAGCAGAACCGGGCGGGACGGGCCTTCTTGGCCGTGGCCGACGGGTGGCATGGTCATCCGCCCGCTGTTTGGGCGGTGACCATGCTCCGGTCCCAGCATGGTCACCCCGCAAAAAGACGCGGGGATGACCATGCCACCCACCGTCGCCAAAGAATCCTTGTTTTGCCCGACCGCACAGGTACGATGTTTTTCCGTCGGTCGCCCCTGGAACCTGTGAGGAATTTGGAGAGCCCTGGCCATGGACAAGAAACTCCTTACCGAATTCGCGTGTCCGCCGAGCCCGTACCGCGGCAAGCCCTTCTGGGCGTGGAACGGGAAGCTCGAGGAGCAGGAACTTCGCCGCCAGATCCGCGTCCTCCGCGACATGGGCCTGGGCGGCTTCTTCATGCACGCCCGCGTCGGCCTCGACACGGCCTACCTGAGCGAGGAGTGGTTCCGCTGCGTCAACGCCTGCATCGACGAGGCCGACCGCCTCGGCATGGAGGCATGGCTCTACGACGAGGACCGCTGGCCGAGCGGCGCGGCGGGCGGCCTCGTGACGAAGAACGTGAAGTACCGCGCGCGGCACCTCGTGATGGAGAAGTTCGACGACCCGAAGAAGTTCAAGTGGAGGCCCGACACGCTCGCCGCCTTCACGGCCGCCGTCCAGGGGTCTGGCGCCACGGCCGTCCAGCCGATCGCCAAGGGCGCGCGGCCCAAGGCCCTCGAGGCGGGCCAGTCGATCCTCGCCGTGCGGATCGAGATCGAGAAGCCGAGCCCGTGGTATAACGGGTACACCTACCTCGATACCATGAGCCACGAGGCCGTCCAGCGATACCTCAAGGTCACCCACCAGGCCTACAAGAAGCATTGCGGCAAGTCGTTCGGGCCGCTCGTCCCCGGCATCTTCACCGACGAGCCGAACTACGGATGGCTCGGCGACACCATGGTCCCGTGGACCGCCAAGCTCCCCGCCTTCTTCAAGCAGCGGTACGGCTACGACCTTTTGCCGCACCTCGTGAGATCGGAAG
>Ga0209777_10001664_pt1 | contig 31309 bp, 25 predicted proteins | sample FrelakmetHBP12HB_FD_187147 | JGI IMG/M metagenome (GOLD analysis project Ga0209777, IMG submission 187147) | Freshwater lake sediment microbial communities from the University of Notre Dame, USA, for methane emissions studies -HBP12 HB (SPAdes)... | ecosystem: Environmental > Aquatic >... | reverse complement strand
TCCGGTGATGTTTCAACTGGGAAAAACTGTGTGGAACTGGAAGGCAGGAATTATCGCTGCAGGACTGATTTCAGTTGTTTCAATCCAATATTTTTCCCTCTCAGCGTATGGATGGGTTGACCATCATATCGGAGAAGTCCTTTTCAGCACACTCTTTCTCCTTTCCTATATTGCAGCAATTTCGTATGTGAAAAACCACCCGGTGAATCTGAAAGAAAGTAAAAGTTTTTTATACCCGGTGGTCATCTCAACTATCACCGGCATCCTTTTTTTCCTTGCTATTCTTACGTCAACCACCGTTATTCTTATTCTGGTGGTTATTGCAATCTTTACGTTTGTCCAGTATATCGTAGATTATTTTCAGAAGCACAATTCGAGTTATCTGCCAGTAGTGAATGATGCAGTATTCACCGTCTCCATAATTCTCCTCTTCATCTTTGGGTTCAAATCCGAGGGTCTCTCAATAACCAGCTATTCAATCGGGATACCGTATATACTCCTCGCACTCATCGCTGAAACTGTTGTGCTGTTTATTCTCTCGTCACTCTTCATGGGAAAAAAATTCACCTACCTGATCAGTCTTGTTGTGCTTTCCGTCGGGAGCTTTGTTTTTATACAAATCTACCAGCCCCTTCAGACGTTAAGCCAGCAGGTAATGTCACTATTTTTCGGGTCATCGGAATATTCGGTAAGTGTCGTAGAGACACTTCCCTGGACATTGTCGGGTGCCTGGGATGATTTTAACGGCGCACTTGTCCTGATGGCCGCAGGATTGCTGGTGATGGGTTATTATGCAGTAAAAAAAAGAGAGACCCGTTATATTTTCGTCCTGGTCTGGTCACTGGTGATACTTCTCGTCACCATCCGGTTCCAGCGATTTACATATTTTTTTACCGTCAATGTTGTTTTATTGTCAGCCATCTGCATCGTGGAAGCTCTCACTTGGAGTGAAGGTTCGTTAGCCCGGTATTGGTCAGCAGTTTCTTCCCGGTTTTCCATATCCACGGTGTCGCGAACCGAAAAAGGAAGCGATATATCGAAAAAAAATACGGCACCTGCAAAACGAGATAAAAAAAGAGCGGTAAAATATCCCGTAAACAAACCGTTTCTCAACCCAGATACCATTAAAACCTTTACGATTCTCATAATCGTGCTTCTCACCCTCGGTCTTATTGCATTTTCTGGTGCTCAGGAGATCAAGTATGGCTTCAGCACTCCGCATAATCAGATATCCCACGACTGGATTGATTCGCTGGACTGGATGCAGTCTGCCACATCCCAGACCGGCGTAGATTACTACAAATCTTATGATCTACAGGGATTCAGGTATCCCGCTGAATCCTATGGTATCATGGCGTTGTGGGATGCCGGTCACTGGATTACCTTTTTCGCACACAGAATTCCTGTCACGAACCCCTTCCAAGATCACCTTGGGGGGCCTGATGGTACCGCCGCATTTTTCCTGGAACTGAACGAATCGAAGGCTGATATTACCCTGCAAAAACTAGGAGGAAAATATATCGTCACCGATTCAAAGATGGCGGTAGATACATTTACGAACCTTGTGCCATGGCAGACCAATTCTGTCGACATTTCTCCTTACATAAAATATTTCCTCAAATCGGACACAAATGATGCTACGAAACTGAACAAAGTCCATAAATTCGACAATGATTATTTCCAGACGATGGTGGTGCGTCTTCACAATTTTGATGGATCCATGACAATTCCGGGAACCGTCGATTATGTCCAGTACGAAATCAGGATGCCTACCGGAAGTGAAACTACAGATGTAGCAGGTTATGCCCGGGTAATCACAAAGGAGAGATCGATCAATGCATCGGATATCGATTCCACCACACCCATCATGAAGGAGGGGGCGGAACTCCTGCCGACACACTATGCAAATGTGTTTTCCCACCTCCCGAACGAACCTATACAGAAAGTCCCCGCATTACACCATTACCGCCTGGTTCACGAGTCCATGGAAAATGCGTCAGTCACCCCTTTTCCAGAATCTGATCCAATCACTCTCCCCAATATAAAATATGTCAAAATATTTGAATTTGTCAAAGGTGCGCAGATATCTGGTGAAGGTATCATTGAGCTGCCCGTGGTGACAAATACCGGGCGGACATTTGTATACCGGCAGGAGAGTGAGAATGGTATGTTTATCGTCCCGTACCCAACCCAGGGAAGTCTTTATGATGTCCGTGCAACTGCCGAATATCACATTGTGGGCACGTCACGATACATTGCCGTGACGGAAAATGACGTAACTGAAGGCAACCGTATAACCGGGTAGGCAATTTTTTCAAGATCGCTTCAACCGAAGAAGCATTAAATTTTATCCTCATTATTTCCTCAACGAATATCCGTCAATCACCGATCGATAAAAGGCTTCAACATCAGAGGTAATACGCTCCCAGTCGTATGACTCAGCCGAGACAATACACGCGTTTCGCATTTCCTTATAGCGCCGGAGACCCTGGCAGATCGTATCTGCAAGATCTTCGGCTGATAATGAACAAAGGAATCCATTATTTTCGTTAATTAAATCACGGATAGCATTAGCCGGATGATTACTGGTAATGACCGGCAGCCCGCACGCCAGTGCTTCAAGCGCGGAAATCCCAAATCCTTCCCTTGTCGACGGCAGAACAAATATTTTTGACGATTTCAAAGCGGCTATCAGATCATCATGGTTATCGTAAAAGCTATGGAGGCGGACGAAACCTTCAAGGTTTTTTTGTTTGATCATATTTTGAATTTTTTTCTCTTCAGGTCCTTCCCCGATAAGCAGAACCCGGAGATCCGGATATTCTGGCAGAGATAATGCAACCGCCCTCATGAGAAGATCCGCATTTTTTTCTTTTATCAGGCGCCCGACAAAAATAATGTCCGATTGCTCTGTTGATGGAGATTGTGCATTAATTTTATCGATATCAATTCCGATTGGGATAACAGCGCTCACCGGTTTTCCGAACAGGTCTTTGAAGCGGGAAGCAGTTGTACCCGATATTGCAATCGTGGGGGATCCAAACGAAGCTATTCCTCGCTCAGTTACTTTTCCTATAAATCCGAGCCGCCCCAGATATTCGTTCCAGTAGTCCCCCCACACTTCATGCCAGGTAATGACGAGCGGGGTTTTTCTCAGAGCTGAGATAAATCGTGCTGAAATACAGGGAAGTAACGGAAACTGCTGGCAATCGATGAGATCAAATTTTTTTTCTTTCAGGAGAGGAAGGAACAGGTGGGCACTAAAATAGAGCGCTTCACCTATTCTCCTTCGGCCGGCAGTGTAAAGACTCCTGGATGGACAGACCCCGTGCAGGGTTACCCCATCCCTGATAACCGTATCCTCGCCCTCCCAGAATTTCATTCCGAAGATATGTACCACATGCCCTCGGTCGGTTAAACGTATTGCAAGTTCCCAGACCCTTTTTTCCACGCCCCCTTTGACAGAAGGATATATAACATCATAGACAAAGGCAAATCTCATAGCGACGTCTTTTCAATTCCCATTGTTATCGTTAAGTAGCATCATACTCTGGAATACTGCAAAAAGAAAGATCTGAAGTCCACCCACGATCAAGACGAGCGAAATGATTGCGGTCGAAATCTCGGAAAGAAGCCCAAAACTCATCGATACCCATTGCAGGAGAATGTTGAGGCCGACCAGAACACCGGCGATCAGCATCAGCAGCGCGAAAGCAAGAAACTTTTCAAGGTTCGAATAGTTCATCAGGATCCGGATGATTCCCGCTTTCTGTTCATACCCGTGGATAACCGAATACGTCTTCATTAAAAATCCTGTGAGGATTACTTGGACACCTCCCATTACCAGTATCGCGCCCATAATAAACGTATGAAGATGGGATGACTCGACATTTCCCTGAATGTAAAAAAAAGCCATCAGCAGGAATCCGAGAAGTGAGAAAAGGAGACCCGGAATCGCTACAAAAGGGAGAGGTTTCATGAGGAGGACGAACCGGATGTGACGCCAGCCATCTGCAAAACTGTGCAGCTTGGAAGGTGTCAGTCGTGGATAATAATCGATTGGAATCTCAACAATTTTCAGTTGCTCTTTTGAGGCCATAACAAGCATTTCCGATGCAAATTCCATGCCGCCGCTCTTTAAATGGAGCCGGTCGAGGGCTGTTTTGGTAATCGCTCGAAGCCCACTGTGTGCATCGGAAAAGTGCGTCTTGAAAATAACATTAATCATCCATGTAAGGAGGGGGTTCCCGATATAACGGTGGAGAGTGGTCATTGACCCGGGGTGTATGGTCCCGGTAAAACGCGATCCGATAACAAAATCGGCACCATTTTTCAAAAGCTCAATAAGTTTTGGGATCGCATAAAAATCATACGTATTGTCGGCGTCACCCAAAACAACATATTTGCCCTGAACGTGCCTGAACCCTGCGAGGTATGCATTTCCATATCCTTTACTTTCTGCATTTACGACAAATGCTCCAAGGGATCGGGCAATTTCGGCAGTCCGGTCTGTTGAGGAATCCACCACAATTATTTCACCGATGATGGCATTTTCCCGAAACACTTTCTGAATTTTTGTTATGCACTCGCCAATGGAATGCTCTTCGTCAAGGGCTGGAAGTATAACAGAAACATCAATCTTATATTTCCTATCTGATTCCGCATCCATTGTCTGTCCCTAACTAGTTTCGTGCGATGGTAAAAAATACCCGATGTTTTGATTCGGGAAAATAGAAGGGAAAAACGATCGGGATAAAATTGTTCCCTTGTTTCAAAACACATCATGATTCACATTCAGGTAATCCTGTCAACTTTGGTTTTTTGATTCTCCGTTTGTGGTCTGGCTATTATCGCAGGAGAATTGGACACGAATACGAAGAGAAAAACGGGGTTAATGTTGATAATCAGGTTTGAAAATAGAATCATTTTTCCAGTTATTAATGAGATTTAAACGTGTTCCTTCTGTTGAAAGTGTTCTTTCATTTCAACTATTCAGTGATCCCCTTTTGGAACCGTACCATAAAAGGAGAGTGCTCTAGATTCTTGGCAAACCCCCCCTCAGTCATTCTCGCATGGAAGGGAAAGCCTATATTTATATCAAAATCACGATTTTGTAGCGATTGAATTTTGGTGAGACGCTTACAAAATAACTATTACAAATTGATGTTAAATGAGATTACAGATTGAAAATATGGCCAAAATCAAAAAAGGAAATATTCGTGAACGAGATAATATCATAAACCGACGGAAATTATCGATAAAAAAAGAGCACTTTATACTTCTTGCCATTTTTTTATTAGCAATTTTTATCAGGATCCATGCAGATCCCAACATGCCGTTTCATTATGATCCTGGAAAGAATATTGTCTACGCACGTGCAGCTATCCAGTCGTTCCCCCTTGTCCCGCAATACAATCCGTATTTTAATCTCGGAGAATACTATGAGTATCAGGTACTCTTCCCATATATCGTCGCGTTTCTTTACCAACTATCTTCAGCTTCCCTGATTTCAATCACGTCAGGACTTGTTATTGCCAGCGGGGCCGGACTATGTCTGACCATATATATCCTGTCTCTTGAAATATTCAATAACAAAGTAGCAGCACTCGTCAGCGCGTTTTTGATCGCAGTAAGTAAAATCCAGATATTAGGTTATGTGAATTATTATCCGCAGATCCTTGCGATGACGATTATGCCTCTTGCATGTTTTTTTTTAATTCGTTATATTAAATCGGAAAAATTCAAGGATCTTTTCTTTGCCGCGGTCTTGTCGGGTCTGATTATTCTTGCAAGTTATATTGCAGCGTTTGTCTATTTCCTGATAGTCCTGGTATCTCTGGCGCTATGGAGTATCAGGAGTAAAAAATTGATTACGAGTATCATTCTTTTACCAATAATGACCGGAATTCTTCTTACGTTTTTCTGGCTGCCGATTGTATGGCGCCATGGTCTTCAAAAATTCGTCGAAATCTCAATAAGCTACATAATTACTGCGACTCCATCGGCATTTACGAACCAGCCTTGGACCTTTACCGAGATTATAACCTATTCAAGCGGTACGGTAATTGCGATTGTTCTTGGGGTCATTGCACTTATCGTCGTTAAAAAGATTCAGTGGGACTTCCAGAAATTCCTGCTTGCTGTATGGCTGGGCTTGACATTTATTCTTATGGAATCCTATCTCTTTAAACCGATTTTGTGGGTTGACCGGTACTTCCAGTTTTTTGATATAGCACTCTTATTATTGGCTGGCGTTATTCTCACTCTTTTAATTGATAAACTGAATACAATTAAAAAAATCGATGGCAAATATAAAGGTTATTTTTTACTGGTGATCCTGATAGTTCCACTATACGGTGCGGTGAATTTTGATACTACATTTGGAAAATGGGGGTACCCATCAGATATTACCATGGTCGACTATATGCAGGATCTCCCCTCCGGAAGCCTGGTAGTGGCCCCTCCCGACATACAGAGTTTCTGGTTTTCCGCGATCCCCGGGGTCCATGTTCTCGGCGGTGAGTCCTCCCAGATGCTCGACGTCGGGTATCAGGGAAACGGCGACAGCGAAACGATAATCAATAGTCCGGATATAACAGTGAAGATGGAACTTATCCGGAAGTATGGGGTGAATTATATTGTTATTCCGTATCATGAATCCCGATACCTTATGTGGAATCCCACGATTGAGAAGAATGGGATCGACGCGTTCAATAACCCAGCATATTTTGATGTGGTAAAATTTTTTAAGGACGACTATGGATCAACGGTGCTGTTGAAAGTTCGTGAAGATCTTTCACCAAAATATCATGTTCAAGAGAGCAATAGGACTGTAACAATGGCCGGATATCTGGTGTCAGTTCTCAGCTTTTTTGGATTTGTATGTATCAGCAAATCTAAAATAAAGGCGTTTTTCGGGAAATCAGCAGATTGAGTGTTTCTGGATCTATCATAACCAGCTTCCGGAAATCAATCGGATTCAAATATCACGTCCGCAGGGGAATGATAAAGATTCAGTAATTCCCTTCAAGTGGGTCATACTCATCCTTAAAATCGTTGTAATGAAATCAGATTTTCCTAAAAAAAATAATTTACACATGGTCATTTCCATATGAAATACAGATATAACGGATACGGCAAAATAATAAGTAACTGACACATCCTTGTTCATCAAAACGGGCAATCAGATATCCAGTAGTATGTGGAAAACGTATGAAAAAAATACTGATTACCGGTATCAGCGGTTTTGTGGGTGGACATTTTGTCCATTATCTGACAACTCAGGAACATAATCTTGAGATTCATGGTATCAGTCGGTCAAAACCTGCATGGGATTTCGTCCCTGACATACCAGGACTTACCAACAATTCCCACTTCCACCAGGTAAATCTGATGGATATAACAAAAATCAAGTCTCTTATCGAAGAAATCCAGCCTGATTATATAGTTCATCTAGCAGCACAGAGTTCTGTTGCCGAGAGCTGGAAAACACCCGTGGACTCGTTCATGAATAATACCAATATCTTTCTCAATATTATCGACACTGTCCGGCTCAATGATTTTACTGCCAGAGTTCTATCGGTCGGTTCATCAGAACAATACGGGATCGTTTCTGAAAAAGACCTGCCACTCCATGAAAAAAGTCCACAGAACCCTGCAAATCCATACGCAGTGGCACGGGTGGCCCAAGAATATCTGGCCAGGATTTATGCTGAAGGTTATGGCCTTGATATCTGCTGTACGCGATCCTTCAACCACTGTGGACCGGGCCAGAGTGACCGGTTTGTTGTCAGTTCTATAGTCAGGCAATTCGTACGCATTGCACATGGTATCCAGGAACCTGTCATCCATATTGGCAACGGAGCAATTGTCAGGGACTTTATCGATGTTCGCGATGCGGTAGCGATTTACAATCTTCTCCTAACACAGGGAAAACGCGGGGAGGTTTACAATATCTGTAGCGGGAAGGGACGAGCAATTCAGGATATTGTAACCCTGCTCTCCGGCATGTTCGACATTTCAGTCAAAATCAAACAGGAACAAACACACATCAGACCGATCGATAATCCCAGGATTGTAGGGAACAATGAAAAGATCAGGCACGAATTAGGTTGGCACCCAACAATTCCTTTTGAACAGACACTACAATCCATGTATGACTGCTGGGATATACGATTGAAGCATGGATCAAAGACATATGGACAAGGTTATTCATGAAATAAAAAATATCCTGATGTTTTTACCGACGATAAAAGCCGAAACAAATATCTGAGGAAAACAGGAATTTATTCAGATAACCATGTCAAGGCCATACCAAATGCTGAGTCCCTGCTGCCGGCTTTCTTCCCCCAAGCGTGGGCGATGCGTTTACTGCATTGAAATTCACGGAGAAATGGTGGAAATGGTAATAATGACGACTGGTGATATGTCATGAGAATTGTAGTATTCCACCGTTATTCTGGTGCGATTTGCCGGGGGTTCTTTCTCATATAGAGCAGCCTCAATAGACAAAGGGATAGTTGAGTTCCCACATTCCAATGAGACGAGTGGATATTCTATCCCAGAATAATTTGAAGAACAATATGATGAAATGGTTTCTGTTACGAATTAATAATGAAGGACAGAATAACTTATGAAAATTTCACTCTTACAGCAAAATCCCGTTGTGGGTGATCTTAGAGGAAATGCACACCGGATTCTCAATGGAATAACTGATGCCTGTAAAGATAATCCGGATCTTATCGTAACATCCGAACTTGCACTTCTCGGGTACCCCCCGCGCGATCTTCTTCTACAAAAAAAATTTATAGAAAAAAGCTGGCAGATTGCAGAAGAGATTGCCCATCAATGCATGACAACCCCCCCGGTCTTACTGGGACTTGCACAAAGCAACGAATCTGATATCGGACGACCTTTGTTTAATGTTGCAGCATTGATAAATAACGGTAAAATCACCCAGTGCTTTCATAAAACGTTACTACCAACGTATGATGTTTTTGATGAGGACCGGTATTTCGAACCAGCTCACAGTGCACAGATTCTCCATCTCAAAAACTCGTCAATTGGGATCTCTATTTGCGAGGATATTTGGAATGACCGGGATTTCTGGAATAAGCGCAGATACCAGATTGATCCCATCGAGAGTCTCGTCTCATCTGGAGCCGAGCTGATTATTAATATATCCGCTTCACCGTTCACCGTTGGAAAACAGGAGATCCGTGAACGGATGTTTGGGTGTATTTCTGCCAAGTACCATATTCCCCTCGTGTATGTTAATCAGACGGGCGGAAATGATGATCTTATTTTTGATGGGAGGAGCTGTGTATTCGACTCATCCGGCAACTTGGTTGCCCGCGCCCATGCATTCCAGGAAGATATTCTGACGGTTGATATTTCCAGTCCAGTAACATGCCGTATTGCTTCGGATAATTTTTCACCGGAATCCGAGATTTGGCGTGCATTGGTTCTAGGAACCCGGGATTATGTTCACAAAACTGGATTTAAGTCGGTCCTGCTTGGTTTATCCGGAGGTATCGACTCGGCACTTGTTGCAGCAATAGCTACAGAAGCGCTTGGAAAGGATCACGTTCTTGGTGTAATGATGCCTTCACCGTTTTCGAGCAAAGGGAGTATTGAGGATTCACAAGCACTGACAGTCAACCTGGGTATTCGGTCAATAACACTTCCGATTACACAAATCATGACCGCATATGAGTCTGTTCTCCATCATGAATTCGCTGGTTATCCAAAAGATCTCACAGAAGAGAACCTCCAGGCTAGAATTCGTGGCACTCTTCTCATGGCTCTTTCAAACAAATTTGGTTCTTTGCTTTTGACAACGGGTAATAAATCCGAAGTTTCGGTAGGTTACTGCACATTATATGGTGATATGTGTGGCGCAATTGGCTTAATATCCGATGTGCCAAAAAGCATGATATACCGTATTGCACGGTGGCTGAATGACCAAAATGCCCGGGAAATTATTCCCGGATCAATACTCACTAAACCGCCATCTGCCGAATTGCGTCCTGATCAGACCGATCAGGATTCTTTGCCACCCTATGATATTCTTGATGAAATTCTCTGCCATCATATTGAACACCATAAATCCCCGGATGAGATAGTAGATCTTGGATATCCGAGAGATACTGTTGAATCTGCACTGCATCTTGTTAAAATTGCAGAATTCAAACGTAAGCAAGCTGCACCCGGGTTCAAGGTCACTGATCGGGCTTTTGGTACAGGCTGGCGGATGCCAATTGCATCGAAAGAATGGTATAGATCCTAAAATTATTGTGGATTTGTATATGTTAGTGAGCAAATCGGTGGAAAAATTAGGATACTGGAATACTAGACATCGAATAACCTCATGAAACGATAGTGCCGCCGTTCCCGACGGGGCGCCCCTCTGCAGCTCAATGGCTGTGTTTCTGGTTGCATTAATCAAAAATTTTTACTTACTGAAAATAACGAAGTGGCAAATTATTCCCATGTTCCTGGAAAGAATTTACCTAATAAAACAACCGGCCATTTGGCCAAAATATAAGCCCTATATTTTTTGTATGAAATCGATATAATTAACTTCGGTCAAATCTCAGTTATATGTATGAATCGGAAAAAAGTCCTCGTTACGGGAGCCGGGGGTTTTATTGGGCATCATCTTGTAACTGATTTAAAAAATAAAGGATACTGGGTTCGTGGTGTTGACCTGAAGTACCCGGAATTTTCAGCAAGTGACGCCGACCAGTTTGAGATTCTTGATCTCCGCCGCTGGGATAACTGCCTCCAGGCAACACGCGGAATGGATGAGATATATGCTCTTGCTGCTGATATGGGGGGCATGGGGTTCATTTCATGCCACCATTCTGAGATTCTTCACAATAATTCCTTAATCAATCTTCATACTCTTGAAGCAGCCCGAATCCAGAATGTTGAGCGTTATTTCTATACGTCCTCTGCCTGTATTTATCCGGAATACAAACAGACAGAAACAAATGTTACCCCGCTCAAAGAAGAGGATGCATATCCGGCAATGCCGCAGGATGCGTATGGCTGGGAAAAACTGATCGCTGAGCATCTCTGTACGCATTATCGTGAAGATTACGGGATGAACACCCATATTGTTCGTTTCCATAATATTTTCGGGCCGAATGGTACCTGGATTGGTGGCAGAGAAAAAGCACCCGCCGCCCTGTGCCGGAAAATCGCGGTTGCAAAGCTGACAAAAAATCCCGTTATCGATATCTGGGGCGACGGGGAACAGACCAGGTCATTCTGTTATATCGATGATTGTGTCAAGGGAATCTACAAATTAATGCAATCCGATTATTATCAGCCACTCAATTTAGGTCAGGATCGCATGGTCAGTATCAATCAGCTGGCAGATATCATTGCTGCTATTGCTGATTATCCCATTGAAAAAATGCATATTTCCGGCCCTGAGGGGGTTCGCGGCAGGAACTCAGATAATACCCTGCTGAAAAAAGTCCTGAAATGGGAACCGGGGATTTCACTGGAAGATGGACTTACACGCACTTATTCATGGATTGAAAAACAGGTTAAAGATAAAATTGCCACAGATTCTGATAAAAAAACAGCAATTGAAGAGTTAAAGACGAGCAAGATATTCAGTCAGTCGTGTAAATAGTCAATTCTATTACCCCTTTTTTATGAAACCATGGGATATTCTCGAACGCAAGGAACTTCTTGATGCGTCTCCCTATCTGAAACTCTATCGTGAAACAGTTCAACTTGAAAGCGGGGAGATTATTGATGATTATTACACGATTGACCAGCGGGATTTCACGGTAATATTTGCCACGGTTGGCACGATGGAAGTCCTTTGCATCCGGCATTATAAGCATGGTGCAAAAAGGATCAATCTTGGCCTACCTGCAGGATTTATTGAAGAGGGTGAAGCACCCCTTTCTGCAGCCCAACGTGAATTGCTTGAAGAGACCGGTTATTCTGCAAAGGAGTGGCAACCGCTCGGGACATTTGTAGTCGATGGGAACCGGGGCAGCGGAAAAGTCCATGCGTTTTTTGCATCAGAATTGGTAAAAATACAGGAACCGGATCCGGATGATCTTGAGGTAATCTCCCTTGAAATGATTTCCTTGAAAAAATTACCCGATTTGCTGGCATCTGGAGAAGTGGCGACGCTCGGTGCTGCGATTGGAATTGCTTTAGGTTTATTGCATGTAATATTAAAGACGAAGAGTGATGCGTGAATGGTAAAAAATATAATCTCAATTGTCGGTTTGGGTAAACTCGGAGCGAGCATGGCTGCAGCGATCGCCGATCGCGGTTTTCCTGTGATTGGTGTTGATGTCAGCAAGAATGCTATCGATAACCTGAATGCCGGAAAAGCTCCGGTTGAAGAAACAAATCTTCAGGAATATATCGATAAAAACCGGTCCCGTCTGTCGGCAACGTTTAGTCATCACGACGCCGTACTGAATTCCGAAATTACGTTCGTTATAGTACCGACACCCAGTGATGAGAAGGGAGCGTTTTCGATAAAATATGCAGCATCTGCTTTCAGGGCCATCGGCCAGGCTCTGAAAGACAAAGAAGAATACCATACCATTGTCCTTACGAGCACTGTCCTGCCGGGGGCCACCCGGTTTGGCCTGCTCCCCATCCTCGAACGCGAATCCGGGAAAACGTGCGGAAAGGATTTTGGATTATGCTACAGTCCCGAATTTATCGCTCTCGGCAGTGTCATCCACGATTTTCTGAATCCCGATTTTCTTCTCGTTGGTGAGTATGATACTAAATCCGGAGATATTCTGGAACGGTACTATTCAAAAATTATGGAAAATAATCCCCCGTGTAAACGGATGTCCATTGAAAATGCGGAACTGGCAAAAATTTCCCTCAACTCGTATGTGACAATGAAGATTACCTTTGCAAATATTCTGACTGAACTCTGTGAAAAGATCCCGGGAGGAGATATCGATGTTGTTACCGACGCAATCGGTCTTGACAAGCGGATCGGGCGGAAATATCTTACCGGGGGACTGGGATTCGGCGGACCGTGCTTCCCCCGGGACAATGTAGCGCTGAGTTACCTTGCCAGTTCGCTCGGTGTCCGAAACGAGATCGCCGAAGCAACCGACCGCTTCAACCGCTCTATTCCGGAACGGTTTGCAAACCGGTTGAAGCAGCTCATCAGGCCCAATTCGACGGTTGCGATTCTCGGGTTATCCTATAAACCGTTTTCCTGCGTGGTGGAGGAGTCTCAGGGGATTTTCCTTGCAAAGGCGCTTTCAATGCATAACCATATTGTAGTCGGGTTTGATCCGCTGGCAAATAAAATGGCAAAAATTGCCTTGAAAGATGATATACAAATTAAAAATTCAGTAAAGGATTGTCTTGATCAGGCGGATGTTGTACTGATAACAACCCCCGATCCGGCATTTGCAGCCCTGAAATTAAAGGATTTCCAGAACGGCAAACCGGAAGTCCTTGTCGTGGATTTCTGGAGAGTGCTCAATAAGGAATTATCCGGAAAACCCGGAGTTCGGTACATTCCTGTGGGTCATGGGGACGAGATTACGGTGACAAAAAATACACTTGAAACGATGTGGGAGGATAACGTTCGACTTTGAGAACCGGTGTGGTTTTTTGAATTTATGCTGAGATTAAAGGTTTTTTATGCAATTTGAAGAAAAATCCATCCAAGAAGTAAAAAATTACTGGAATGCCCGGCCCTGCAATATCCGGCACTCACCCAAGGAACCTGGTACTCGGGAGTATTTTGATGAGATTGAGGCGAGAAAATATTTTGTTGAACCCCATATTCCGGTTTTTGCCGAATTTTCCCGATGGCGCGGAAAAAAGGTTCTTGAAATCGGGTGCGGAATCGGGACTGATACCATAAATTTTGCACGGAGCGGTGCAAAGGTGACCGCTGTCGATGTTTCTGAAAAATCAATAGAACTTGCAAAGAAAAGAGCGGAGGTATTCGGGGTCCAGGATTTAATTCGGTTCTATTGCGGAAATGCCGAGGAACTTGGGAAGATTATTCCTCCCGAGCAGTATGATCTGGTCTATTCATTCGGTGTCATCCATCATACACCGCATCCGGAGCGGGTGCTGGAACAGGTACAGCAGTTTGTGAAACCGGGAACTGAAATCAGGATCATGGTCTATTATCGGTATTCTTGGAAAGTGTTCTGGATTGTTCTGAAATACGGGTGGGGCCAGTTCTGGAAACTCGACGAGCTCGTCGCGAAGTATTCCGAGGCTCAAACCGGGTGTCCCATCACCTACTCATACTCAAAGAACCAGTTCACTGCGCTGATGGAAAAACGTGGATTTTCTGTGACTGATATTTTTGTCGATCATATATTCCCTTACAGGATTCCGGATTATGTCCAGTACCGCTATGTTAAAGTGTGGTATTTCCGATGGATACCGGAGAGAATGTTCCGGTGGCTGGAGCGGAATTTCGGCTGGCACCTGTGCGTACGTGCACGGGTGAAATAAGATCGTCTTATTATTTTTACTAAAAACTTCCAATGGATTGTCCAAACCGGTAAGAGAAAAATGCCCAACGATTCGCCCTATCTGAGTGTGGTGGTGGTTTCCCGTAATGACGATCATGGGGGGAATCCTTTACAGCGGACACAACTTTGTATCAATTCCTTATATGAACAGTGTAACCGATACAGGCTTCCTGCCGAGCTCATAATCGTTGACTGGAATCCGCCGTCTAACCGCCCGGGCCTTGCGGACGTTATACAGTGGCCGGAGGACCGCCGATATATCCGGGCAAGGGTAATTACCGTCCCTCCCGAGTTTCACCGGTCATTGGCGCATTCCGACAACCTGCCGTTGTTCCAGATGATTGGGAAGAATGTGGGTATCCGGCGTGCGGCCGGCGAATATGTCCTTGCAACAAATATTGATATTTTGTTCTCTGATGAACTGATGGAATACCTCTCAAAGAGACCGCTGCAGCACGGCCACAGTTACCGGGTGGACCGGTATGACATCCGGAATGATGTGGTCTATGAGGCTGCCGGAGACGTGAAGCCGGATTATCGGAAGAAGGTCATCCGTGTCAATATCAAGCTGGGTACATTTTTCAATTCCTGGATGGGTAAAATTGGAAGAATTGTGAATCCCCTTGCCGATGCTGCAATGCTTGTCTTCGGGAACCGAATTGTATTCCGGATAATCAGTTTTTTCGTTGACATTATCAGGTTTGTCGTTGGCGCTCTGCGATCCCTGTGGAATGGAGTTTTTAGCCGTTACTTTCAAAGCGAAGATACAGTTGGCGCTTTCTTTATTTCGATACGGCGATGGTATTATTCAGTTGTATCCAGGTTCCTTCCCGGATCCACAATACCTTCTGAACGAAGAAATAGCATCCTCATGCTGTTTGGTTATTTATTCTACCGGGTTAAACTGCGAGGGGGCTCGGGTCTCCCCTTTCTCCACCTGAATGGGTGCGGTGATTTTACCCTCCTGTCAAAAGAAGACTGGGACTCGTTGGGTGGCTACCTGGAAGATCCCATTTTTTCCTGGAATTTGGATAGCCTCTTCCTTATCGATGCATATTATTATGGAATTCCAGAGGTGTACTTGCAGCCTCCAAAGAATATTTTCCATGTAGAACATGGAGCGGGTTCCGGCTGGACCCCTGGCAAGGGTGAGCAATTACTCTTTGAACGGCTTGAGAAGGCCGGGACTCCGTATTTCAGTTGGGAGGATTGCCTGGTATATGCGGAACGGTGGCGGGATAATGGGAATAAGAGAGAATTCCTTCATAAGATAAAAAGAATGGATTATGGTTTTTTAGAATGGGATTTGCCGGAAAGATGCATTGAATAATCCAGAGCAACAAACGTAGTGGATAAATAAATGCAACTTTGGACAATCACCAACAGGGAAATACTATGTTAATTGATGATTGTAAAAAAATTGAATCTGAGCCTCTGACACAAAATAAGGAAATATTTAAAGATTTTGGTTTGTTAACGGGGAATCCCTGGGCGGAGGTTATCAGTTCAGACATAACAACGTACTATGGTTGCCTCTATAAAATTGTAAATAAGGAAAGTCCAAAAACAATACTTGAAATTGGTACTGCATTTGGCATGAGTGCCGCAACCATGCTGAAAGCATCTCCTGATCTTGAATTATTTATTTCTCTGGATCTTGGCATTTATGGGGAACAACTGGGTTTTTCACAAAATAATATTGATTTTGCACGCACGAAACTGCATACCTGGTGTTGTAGGAATGAAATTCCCCTTGACCGGGTAAGATTTTATCGGGCAAATAGTCAGCCACCCGGTATTGGTGACAATGAGAATATTGCATCGGATGTGTTGCGCTGGCATCAGATCCCGGATCTTGTCCGATTGTTAACGGGGTATGAATTTGATATAATTTTCGTGGACGGAAAGCACACAGATGATGGCCTTTTGAACGATTTTAAAACATTCTGGCCGTTTTTAAAAGAGGGCGGGCTCATCATCTGTGATGATCTGCATGATGAGGTTACGTACAAGAATATTTTCCCGTGGGCAGGCCAAACGATTGATTCGTTCAACACATTCCGGAAAGCATATGCCCGTGAAATTGAAGACTCATATATCTGGAATTATCCTCGGGTGATCCCTGCGGATTTCACGGGCTTACGCCCCTTTGGATTCATTCGAAAGAAAGAACAAAATACTTCAACCGAGGCCAGTAAAGGATTTGAAGTGTTTGACACCCCGGAGGCGCTTGAAATTAACCGGGTGCGTCAGGATCACCTTGCATGCCTCAGATTGGATCTCGCTCATAAAAGCGTACTGGAAGTGGGGGCTGGTGTTGGCCGGCACACCGCTTTTTTTGAAAAACAAGGATGTACTGTTGTATCAACCGATGCTCGTCCGGAAAATGTGGAGGAACATCTGCGGAGATATCCACACAGGAAAGGCCGTGTAGAGGTAGTGGATCTTAACGAACCAGGTAGCCATAAAAAATACGGAGCATTTGATATCGTCTACTGCTATGGCACACTCTATCACCTGAATGATCCAGAACTTTGTATCAGGGATTTGTCAGAGAATTGTAAGGAGTTATTTTTACTTGAGACCTGTGTCAATCCGGAGGACAATAACAAGATCAACAGCGTGACTGAAAACCAAGGTACGAAAAATCAAAGCTTTTCCGGAGTGGGGTGTCGTCCGGCACGAGACTGGATTATGCATGAGCTCAGTAAATATTTTCCCTTTGTGTATTGTTCCAGATCCCAGCCAAATTACCCGGAATTTCCCTTGGTGTGGCCAGCACTCTCATCTCATATTGGCACGAATTATCGTTCCGTATTTGTTGCATCAAGGTATCCACTTACTCGGGTGACGCTTTCACAAAATCTTCTCACAATCCAGAATCCACTCGAAGATCTTTTAACAAAAAAGATAGCAAAAATATCCCATATCCCCTTAACAAAAAAAATTTATCACAAAATTTGTAATTACTGGAAAGGTCCTAAAATATCAGTTCCATTTACCCTTTTTTGTGATGAGGGTGACCATTTGAAAAATGTATTCGAATTGAATTTTTACGGGGATAATATTCAAAAATCTATCGATATGGCAAGAACGGATAATATTTTTTGGCCGACAACTGAGTCCGATCATATTGCATCACCCTTTTTTATTTTTATATCCCGTTCTCATAACCCTGATAAAAAGATCCGTATTCATATGACATTTGCACAAGCACAGGATTCAGATGTAACATTTGTGCTTTCCATCCAGGATGAAAAATTTAACAATCTGTATTCACAGTCGTTTTCAAAAATATCTGATCGAATGAATCTGGAGTTTTTTCAAATAATTTTGTTCAAATCAGAATTTTCAAAATGTCGCATTGTATTGAGAACAAGTCGACAAAAGCCAATGCCGATTCCCATTATACTAAAAATTGAAGAACTTGTAACAATTTTTTAATCGTTTCTAACATCGGCTAATTAATCAACAATGTGTCTATCGAATGTTCTCTTAAAAAAGGTTTTTATGATTATGCATCTTTTGAGAACGCCGTTCTCTATAAATTGGGATTAATCCATACCTGAACCCCATCCCCGAATGATATGTCTTTTGTCTTCACAGGATTAACTGATCCTTGTTCTTTTTTAATATTGAATCGTACTGTACTATTCATAGGAATATCGAAGGTACATGTCCATCCGAGATCAGTGAAATATTTTCTCAGATTATTTTCAATAGTATTGGTATGGGTACCTACATTCACCATTTTCACGGTTTTCTGGAGAATTTCCGGATATTTCGTTAAAAACAACTCTTCCGATCCTTGTATATCCAGCATCATATAATCAAGGTGATCAACAGTTCCAATGACTTCCTTGAGATCTACACAGCGTGTCTTTTGTATTGTTTCATCATTATATGTTATTCTTGATTTGACATTTAACAAACCGATAATGTTTAATACGAAATATTCTAACATGAGTTTTTTGCTTGTAGGCTTTTTTAGCATACCTTCTGAGACAATTGACTGGCCATACCAGCTGGCAGGTTTACCTATATAAAACCAGCAATACCCACAATGATTCGAAGCTGCAGCATGAATTAATCGATATTTTTTTGGGTCGATATCGTTGTCATTCATATGTTCTTCCATCCAATGAAAATGATCGGGTTCTGCTTCGACACCAATTAAAAAATAATCTTTCGAGAGATATTTTGCTGCAAACGCACCAGCACTGATCCAACGCCCCCAACCCGCTCCTATCGCAACCATGGAGAATTTTTCCTTCGCAGTAATTACTGATTGAAGAAGCGGATACCAGTCCAGAATAAGCTCAGAACTGTCTGGATATGTAATCCGTTCTTGACGAAGATTACTGATTATCTTCAGATATTCTTTGGAAGAGTCTTCGTATTTTGCACGAGTTAATATTCCTAAAAAGTTTTTTGTATATCCCCCGGGAGTAACCCCTTCGTATGAAGGAAAACAAGAGAAAACGTCTTCATTTAGATCAAATATTAATGAATCGTTTTCAGTCAACATAATTTATTTATTATTCGTTCGAATGTGTAATAAATGATTCATTTTTCTCCCAGTGGAATCAAATTTATAAGCGTAAAAAAAAGTTTTTAGCTCTAGACTGAAACATAAACTTTTGGAGAAAATATAATACATCTTATGAAAATTTTTGGTTTTTTATTGTTCAATTTTAATGAACGTCAAATTGAAATTAATATTTCCGGTTTTAATCATTTTTTCAGATAGAAACGATGCACGATATCCTAAATCACTAAGTGTTTTATTTGCTGATAAATATGCATCGTCTTTAGTTGAGAGTATAACAATTTTTGTTGTTGGTGACTTTAATAACGGATCAATATTTTTTTTGTCGATTTTGGGAAAATCTCGCCCAATGAACGTATATCCCCATAAATACATGGCATTAATATTGTTGAAAATTCCTCCATAATAACCATTTTTTCCCGATTCATTCGAATCGTACCAGAATTTTACATTTTGACCATTTGCTTCGCCGTTAATTATTTTCACAGAATCGATAACCGAAACGAATCCATTCTCATAATTATCTGGATTGTTTGGATCGGGTAAAGAATACAGAATTCCGTTAAACAGACTTATTGAAATAACCGCAAACAAAATTATGAACACAGATATTCTGGATATTTGAATTTTCTGAAAAAAAATTGAAAAAAAGAAAAAAATAATCCAACAAGCAGCAAAAAACAAAAAAAACAGGATCATTCCTAGTTGCAAAATTTCCGATTTCAAAAAAGAATTAATTGAGGTATATGGTAGAAGTAACAGACAAATCTCACTGCAGAGAATAAAATAAAAATGTCTGGAAGTCAATGAATCCAGGATTCCTGAACACATTGCCCCCATGGCTAAAAACATCGGTGGGATCAAATAACATGCGTAATAAATTACTTGGAACACAGGATTTCCTTTGATGTGGAGCCCTATGAAAATCAATACTGTAGCAAGGAAATTCAGGATAAAGAACAAATTATACGAATATTTGTTCTTCCAGTTGTTGAATAATAAAAAAATGATACATCCTATCACGATTATTAATGGGAATAACAGCCACGAAGCACTCAAAATCCAGTTTTCAATAGGAATCTGCCAAGGGTTGGATATGTTATTATAATACGCCGCAGTTTTTACCTGTCCTAAAATTACAAGAATCTTCCCGGTTAACCAGTACGCGAAAAGCTCCATTGTGGCGGATCCAACAAAAATACCGAGAATGAGATAGAACAGTCTTGGAATTAGGGGGAGTTTGTTCTGGTTCAGATAAATGAATAATAAAAAAGCGATAAGTGTTGGGAGAAAAATAATTGTGAAAAAATTTGTATAAATCATTGAAATACAAAAAATTCCCGCAAGAAAGAGATGATATTTCCAAAATCGTGATTGTGCAGATAGCGTGAGGAACAGCACCGTTAAAAGAAAAAAAGTAATTACGGCGCCTGAAATATAATCCCAACCCATTTCATTTAAAAGATATACATACCCCGCAAAAAGAAGTGCAGTGAATATTGCTACTCTGTCAGAGATTGTCTGCCTTAAAATAAAATATACTGATAGAACTGCCGCAGCAATAAAACCAAAATGTAGCACATAATTTGCTGTCAATGTAGGAAATATCGTATAAAGAACATATCCGGGAATAATCCAGGATAATCTGGTTCCGTAATAAAGTACTCCAAATGTCTGATAGTACGATTCAAAATTTAAAAAATATCCCGTATACACCCATGGATCAATGGTTATAGCGTAGGGATTGATAATGAACAAATTACGATTGACAAGAAATAATGAGGCAAGGAATATTGAAATTAGGCAAACTCCATAATTTGTTTTGATCAATAATTGTGCTTTTTTGAAAAAATTCACAATTTTTTCTGATTGAACTTTCATTTTTCATCCCTTTCTAAATTTTTTCGTTGGATATGGATATCAATGATATAATTTGAAGCTGAGGAATATATATACTAAATAGGATTATTTTTCGTCTGAACTACGTTGCTAACGATTTGCCGTAAAATAATAATAAATGATCTCTTTCTACATTATTTCAGAACTTACGAAATGCTACCGAGATTATTAAAAATAGTTAAACACCATAATCCCAAAAACAATCAAAACAATCCCTCCAACCATTTTTTTCGTTACTTTTTCTTTCAATACTCTCCTTGACAATCCCACCACCACTAAAAAACCCAGCGATGCAATCGCATAAAACACTTTCAATGGAATTTCCTTTAATGCAATCACAGAGATCACAGTAACGAGAAGAAGAAGTCCATATGCAACAAGTGTGGGCCGATTCAAATATACAGCGAGAAATGCGTTTTTTCTATTTCCTTGATGAGCCGATCCAATCTTCAGGAGTATCTGACCGATCCCGGTAAGAAATACAGCAAGGAATACAAGAAAAAACGAGAATATCATGCTGCATCTCTTATTTCATGTGAGAGCACAACAATCCCCAATGAGATTAGGATCAATCCAATAATATTTGCCAAAGTGACTCCTTCCTGAAACAAGATTGCCGAAGAAAAGAGTACTACAAAGTTGACAAGCCCCATAAATGGATATGCCACAGACAAGGGAAAATGCCTAAGTGCCTGCTGCCACACAATTGCCTGGAGAACAAGGCATCCGAGTGATAGGATATAGAAGGTATTGGTCACAATCCCGGTAAGTGTTGGGGCAGGCAGCGAAAGTGCGGCATATTTCCCAAAAATACCAACTAGAGTTTGGAATGCAATGGAAAAAATGATAAAAGAAAAATATCGAAGATTGTTCATATCAGAGTTCCATTTCTCCGATCACGTATTGCTGGCCGTAGGTAACTTCCGTGAGGATTCTGCGAAGGTATTCTCCGATGATAGCTATAGAAAATAAAATCGTTCCCCCAAGGAACGTCAGGGCCACCATCAGAGAATTCCAGCCCATGAGAGTGTTTGTGGGATCAATCATGTATAGAACGATGATATAGATCCCATAACAAAAACTTAGTACACTGAGAAGTATTCCAAAAATCCCTACGATAAATAACGGCAGAACAGAATAATTGATAATTAGATTGAGTGAAAGGGAAATATATTTCCGTATATTATAATTTGATTTGCCTACTTTTCTCGGATTATGGATTACTTCAACATTGGTGATATTGTTTACTGGAACACTTCTCCTGACTAGTGCCGGTAAAAAAACATATGATGATTTGATGGAAGCCATGTTCTTAACTACATCCCCAGTGAAAATTATGAAACTGGAAATGAAAATCATATTGGGAATTTCTAATATGTAGTGAATAAACATCTGAAATCGATTGCTAAAAAAATTTTCAATCCGACTGTGATTCTTAACGACATACTTCCCATAAACAACAGAGAATCCTTCATCAATTTTGTGAATGAGTTTTGGGATTTCTTCGGGAGGATTCTGAAAATCATCGTCCATTGTAATGATATATTCTCCTTTGGCACAATTTAATCCACATAAAATTGCATTATGTTGGCCATAATTTTTTATTAAATGGATGATTTTTATTTTTGAATTTTTTGCATGTAGATCTTTTAAAATACTCCAGCTATCATCTCTGCTACAATCATCGACTAAAATAATTTCATAGTCCTGAGAAATATCCTCAAAAACATGAATTATCCGATTGCATAAAATATTCAGTGTTGATTCACTGTTATAGACAGGTATTACAATAGAGTATGTTTTCATTATACCCATAATTTATCTATTTATTATTGATTCAAAGAACTTTCCTAAATCAAATTATTCAGAATCCAAATCGGGTTTAGTATATATAAATTCTCAATGATTTTGTATTTTCTATTCTTTTTATTTTTAAAAATAGTATATGTACAAACATTTTGAACTTTCCCAAACTTTCCATGGTAATAAACGAAAGAATTTTTGTTAAGTTAATCCAGCCATTTATGGAATGAATGTCGTGCATCATAAATTTGCCAATTCAAGCGTGTATATCCACGTTGAACTGGATAATTGTTAATATGGGTGGGTCCTTCGATGATATCAGCTTGTCCCTGAAATATTTTCATTCCTTCGTAGGTCAGTAAAGTGAACAATTTCCTATTGAAGAAATCTGGGTGAATTGCACCAATGTTGTAATGGCCGATCTTTGTCGGAATACCTTTTTCTTCATCGGTCGTTTTTTTCCAGATGGACAAACCGGCGATTCGTCCTCCAATTTCAGCTACTACAAAATAATCCGCATAGCCATTTAGACTTGATCTCATCCATTCCGTATAGACATTAATGGCTTGTTCTCTAGGAAAATTTGGGTCAGAGTGATAACGCCCAAAATGATTTCGAAAAGAATCTTCGGCCAGCATAACTAATTCTTGTTCATCATCGGGTCCGGCAAATCGAATTATTACATCTTTCGAAGGATTTTGTGCGGGAATACCATCTAATGGTGTTTTACGGAAATCTATAGCATAATCCAAAAGAGTATCAACAAGGAAAAATCCGGAATTTTCCATAACATGGATACTTATCCCATCGTCAGAATATGTCTTACATAAGAGGAATTTGTACCCGCTTTGTTTTGCCCAACCCATCACTTTAGCCAAAAGCCCCTGACCAATTTCATTCCTAGTAGCATTATTAGGATCGATTACAAATTCCGTGATGGATGCCATTGGGATATTGAAAATTTTTGAGTCCCAAAGGAGATCCTGAATTGAAATAAAACCTACCGGATCATTACCCACTTCTGCTATGAACGATTTGGTATTGTTGACCTCCATTGCTTTGACAATACAATTAATCCAAAATTGATCAATATTTTTTTCAATTCCTTTCGCTATATAGCGGTATGGTTTAAAAGGAGAATTTGAAAGTAATGGCTCTATTGATTTTATTTCTTGATTTGTAAATTCATGAATTTTCATTAAGTTCATTTTGTCACCAGTGACTTTTTTTTATACAATTAAAAAAAAACGTATTAACATATATTTTTGCAATTCCAGACAAATATATGATGTTTATCTCATTTAATATTTTTAATACTCTCAATTAAAGCCGTAATAGTAATAGATGTTTCATTTTCTTTCATCCCTGCAAATATCGGCAACCTCAGCAACCTCCCACTTATCTCTTCCGTTACCGGCAGATCCTCTTTCCGGTAACCCAGCCCAAGCCCAACCGGTGCCGAATGCAATGGAATATAATGAAACACCGCATGAATCCCCTCCTCCTTCAACCGATTCATCACTCGATCTCGGATCTGTTCATTATTAAAAAGAACATAGAATAGATGAGCATTATGTCCAGCATAACCAGGAACAAGCGGTAACCGGATTTTTCCTGCATCTTCAAAGGGTTTCAGCATGGAATAATACGCATTCCAGACGTTCATCCGCATATTCTGGATTTCATCCAATTTTTCCAGCTGGGCATAGAGGAATGCAGCTAACAGGTCGCTCAGCAGATAACTTGAACCGATATCCACCCAGGTATACTTATCCACTTCCCCACGATGGAACTTGCTCCGGTTGGTTCCTTTCTCCCGGATGATTTCTGCACGCTCGATAATCTTCGGATCATCAGAATTGATAAGAAGAGCTCCGCCCTCTCCACACACATAATTTTTCGTCTCGTGGAAACTATAACACCCAAAATCCCCGATCGTTCCCAGGTATTTTCCCCTATATTTTGCATTCACACCTTGTGCGGCATCTTCCACCACGTTGAGATCATGTTCCTGTGCGATCTCCATTATCTCATTCATAGCACAGGAAACACCGCCATAATGAACCGGATATATAGCACGGGTTTTTTTGGTAATTTTCTTACGGATATCTACGGGATCGATATTCAGGGTATCTTCCTGAATATCAGCAAACACCGGTATTGCGCCTGAGAGTAAAATGGGATTGACCGTTGAGGAAAATGTATAGGACGGAACAATTACCTCGTCACCCGGTTTGAGATCCAGGAGGCGGGTTGCCAGTTCAAGTGCACTCGTGCATGACGTTGTCATGAGCGCTTTCCGTGCACCAAATTTTGACTGGAAAAACTCCTGGACAAGTCCGGTATATTTCCCATCACCACTGATATGCCCCCCTTCGCTGAGTGAGTAAAGTGCCTCTCCCATATACCCGATTTCGTTTCCGGTAAGATAGGGGCGGTTAAACGGGATCTGCATTATTCATCGCCCTTCTGGATGGTGTTATCGATGGAAAAGAGCATCTGGTTTGCGTGCATCAGCGACTCAAAGGTTCCGGCATCGGTCCATCCCCCTTCGACAACATCATAGGTCATAGCAGCATGTTCCACGTACCAGTTGTTGACGGAGGAGATCTCAAGTTCACCACGTTCAGAGGGTTTGATATTCTGGATTACCTCAAACACCTGGGGATCATACATATACACACCGATTACCGCATAATCGCTCTTTGGGTTCTCTGGCTTTTCTTCGATCTGCATGATCATTTTGTTCCGTTCGTCCAGCGCAGCCACGCCAAACCGTTCCGGATCCCCGACTCGCTTCAGCAACACTTTCGCGCCGGCAGGTTGTTTTTTGAATGCGTCTACATATTTCCGGATGCTATGGGTGAGAATATTATCTCCAAGAATGACAACAATCCTGTCGCCATTGGCAAATACTTTTGCAAGCGCAAGCGCATCGGCAATTCCCCCTGCTTTCTCTTGAACCCTGAACGTAAAATTACAATCGAAATCAGAGCCACTCCCAAGCAGCCGGACAATTTCCCCCATATGATCTTTTCCGGTGACAACAAGGATATCGGTAATTCCTGCAGAGAGTAATTGTCGGATGGGATTGAAAATCATCGGTTCTTTTCCCACCGGCAACAGGTGCTTGTTCGTTACTTTGGTGAGAGGGTATAACCGGGTGCCGGTACCTCCTGCGAGTATAACGCCTTTCATGGAATCACGGCTCCTTTTCCGCAACACAAAGCAGGCTGCTGCCAAACGGCATCGAGACTGAACTAAGAAACGGTACTTCCATGCTGAAAATAAGGAAAAAAAGGGAATTAATAATGACGTTGGGTTGCAATTCACTCATCACTTCTCTATTAATCTGTTTTTTTCTATCCTCTTCGTTCAGATGCCCTCTTCGCAAAGACAATTTTCGCGAGAGAAGAATGAACGGGTAGAGAAATGTCATAAAATAACTCATTTTTATAACCTTAAATCCGTTACCTTCAATTTTCGCTCGTAATTCCTGCAGGGAATATCTTCGCTTGTGTTCTGCATAGATATCCATTGCAGACCACAAACGCCAGTCAGCAGGGACGGTAATAAAGAGAGTGCCGCCCGGTTTAAGAGCATCATGCATATTTTTCAGAACGGCAGCATCGTTATCGATATGCTCAAGGACATCAAATGCACAAATTCCATCAAATTCTTCAATAAAAAGGCGGTCTGACAGATTGCATTGGTAGTAGAGATCTCCGGCGTCTCTATTTTTACAAAATTGTAGCGCATCAAAAAACAGATCTGCGCATTCAATACGATATCCCATTTTTTTCAGGTACCGTGAAACATATCCAGTACCGCATCCCACTTCAAGGATACGCGACTGCGGAGATAAGTATCGGCTCACTGCATTCCTGATTATTCTGTTCCGTACCCTGAACCAGAAATTTTTTTCTTCTGACTGATACAGAATTTCAAAAGCGTTATCGGGAAAGTACTGCTCTCTGTGCAGTGGATCTCCGGCAAACAGAATAATTCCCTCGTTATCCGGATAGGTCTTCCCGCAATTCTGGCAGGAATACTGCCTTACCTCCTTCAACAATGGATTTTTACAGGTAGGACAGAGAAGCATGAAAATCAGATCTGAAATTTATTACCAAAACACATTCTGGTAATATGCGAGGTAGTCTTTTGTAATTATTGAATCCAGCCAATCAGAGTGATCGAGATACCAACGTACAGTATCCTTCAACCCATTTTCAAAGGAAATTAATGGTTTCCAATGCAGTTTTTGTTGGATTTTTATCGAATCAATCGCATAGCGCAGGTCATGACCTTTACGGTCTTCTACATAGGAAATAAGATCTTCTGAAACCTTCAGACCCGGTTGCAAATCCGCAAGAATCCGAATAATCAATTTTACAATCTCAATATTTGATCGTTCATTGTTCGCACCAACGTTATAGACCTCCCCCTCAACTCCTTGGTGAAGTATAAGGTCAATCGCAGAACAATGATCCTCAACATGGATCCAGTCACGGACATTAAGTCCTTCACCATACACCGGAATTTTTTTCCCGCGCAGGCAGTTGAGAATGGTGAGCGGGATTAACTTCTCCGGGAACTGGTACGGACCATAATTGTTTGAACACCGGGAGATATTGATTGGCAGATTAAACGTATGGAAATATGACTGAGTCAGTAAATCAGCACTGGCTTTACTTGCAGAATAGGGACTACGGGGATCGAGAGGTGTGGTCTCTTTAAATGTACCCGTTTTTCCAAGGGATCCATATACCTCATCAGTGGAGATCTGGAGATATTTTTTCACTCCATGTTGTAATGAAACCTGTAATAAGTTCTGAACTCCCAAAACGTTTGACTTCACAAAAATATCCGGATGAAGAATGCTTCTGTCAACATGAGACTCAGCAGCGAAATTGACTACAAAATCTGGATGAAACTGGTCGAAAACATTCTCAATTTTTTTAATCTCGCAAATATCTGCTTTGACAAAAAAGTATCTGGGGTCCTTTTCAATATCGGATAGATTATTGAGATTCCCCGCATAGGTCAGGCTATCAAAATTAAGAATCCTTGCATTCTGATTACGATTTAACAAATAACGGATGAAGTTGCTGCCGATGAAGCCTGCGCCACCGGTAATAAAATAATTATTCTTTTTCATATCTTGAGGATCCGTCTTGATTATATCCCTAATCGCTCTAATACATTAATAGGACATCCTCCAAAAAATACAGATTTTTGCGATAAAACTTGATAACTTTCGTAAATGATTGGAGATTCAACGATCGCTGTCATGCAGATCTCTGATACCTATCCACAACCTCAGCAGTCTCGCCAATCATGACCTGTTCACCATGACTTATCAAAAGCGTCCTGCTGCAATGCTTCTTCACTGATTCAAGATCATGCGAAACGAAAATAATGGTCACTCCCTCTTTCTTGAAGGTATCCAGCACACCCAGGCATTTCTTCTGGAATTCCATATCGCCTACAGCCAGTACCTCATCAAGAAGAAGTATCTGAGGATCGGTCTGGATTGCCGTTGAAAACGCAAGTCGTACCTGCATTCCCGAAGAAAAATTTTTTAATTTTGTGTCCCGGAACCGTTCGAGCCCGGCAAATTCAAGGATCTCATCGGTCCGGCTCTCAATCTGCCGTTGGGAGAGTCCCATAATTATGCCATACATCCGGATATTTTCGACCGCAGAAAAATCGTACTGGAACCCGACTCCCAGTTCAAGAAATGGTGTGACCGTCTTTTTTACTTCGATTGTTCCCGATGTGGGACGCATAATCCTGGCAAGGATCTTCAGGATTGTACTTTTCCCGCTCCCATTCTCACCGATTATCCCGAACATCTCACCCTCTTCGACCGTAAAGGAGAGATCTTTTAACGCGGAGAATGTTTCATAGCTGGCCGGCCTCATAAGACCCGTCAGCATGGCAAACAGGGTATCCCGCTTCTCGTGCGGAATCCGGAACTCTTTATTCAGGTGCTCAACGGTTATGACCAGCATCACATCTCCTCGGCAAACCGTGGTTCCAGCTTAAGGAATATGGCATAACCTATGCCGAATATAATAACGGCAGCTGTGCCGGCGTATGCCAGAGAGACGGAATACGGAGGTATTGAATACAGGATGGAATCCCGGGCGGTGACGATGATCTGGGCGATTGGGTTCAGCCTGAGTATTGCCTGGAGTTCCGGGGAAAAAATACTGAGGGGATAAAGGATCGGCGTAATAAAAAAACCCGCCTGGAGCACGACCGCCCAGATAAACTGGATGTCCCGGAAATAGACGTTCAGTGCAGCGAGAGCGAGTGCCACACCGAATGTAATGATGAAATAGATCGATAAGATGTAAACGAGATAAACGATATTCACGGATATTGGGATCCAGAGTGCTATCATAAATGCAATGAAAATGAGCGATTCAAAAAGGCTCTGGAGCATGGCAGTGATACAGCCAGAGATCACAAGGATATCCCGGGGGAAATATACTTTCAGGACAAGGCTTGGCTTTCCGACAATGGCTGTCAGGCCGTAACTGGTAGCCTTGACAAAGAAGTTCCACATGATTATGCCGAGAAGCAGAAAAAGCTGATAATGCTCGACCTGAACTTTCATCAGGTTTGAGAAGACGATATACAGAATGACAAGCATCACAAGCGGTTCAAGAAGCGACCAGAAATAACCCAGGATAGAATTTTTGTATCGCCACTTAAAGTCACCCCAGGCAATTGCCCATATAAGCTGACGATAATTATAGAGTTCCCGCAGGTGGTTTCCTTGCATTTTACACCGATACACACATATTATCTGATGCCCTTCTGAACATTTCGGTTTGCACATGAGGAGATTCCCTAAAAAAAACCGGACTCCTGTTTCACGATATTCCGGAAAAAACTCCGGTACCCCCCCTTGTTACTCCTATCTGCAGATCTCCGGCAGGTTGATTCCATCCAGTCCCCAAGACTCCGGATTATATTCCACTGCAGCCGTGGTGTTTTTTTTCCGGTGCCGGTATTGGTGGGCAAGACTGATGCATTCTCTCCATGAAAGGGAGGGAATATGTTCCTGCTCAAGTCTCCGGAAGAGAATTTTCTGGCCCTGCCCCGGGGTTATACCAGTCCCAAGACTATGCTCAATATGGTATATCTCCTGAGGGGGTTTCAGTACCTGTTCATGAAATCCTGAATAATATGCGGACATGAGGAACAGACTGTCAATCTGGAGGGAGAAGATCTCAAGTTCAGGATATCCTCTCAGTGCATCCCAGTCCTGTTTTGCCATCAGCGTGAAATCCCCGCAGGCATTGTAATGCAGTCGTGGTATCCTGAGTTTATAGATTAGATTTTTAAAATAATATCCCAGCAGCGCAGGATTATGGGCAATATCAACAACCAACGCTTTGAAATTTGAGGGACTTGCGAGATAATATTTTGAATTAACCCGGATCACATGCGTCCGGCAGAACTCCAGTTTGTCATCCACCGGTCTTCCGATCGGGATACCTGAGTCAACATCAATCCGGTCCACACGATAAAAGATCCCGGATTCGAGTTGTTTCTTCGCAATAAACCGAATCAGTTCAGGTGAGAAAATAATGTCAATATTGGTAGCGAGAATAAATCGCCCCTTCGCTCTCCGGATACCAACATTTTTCCCGATCATCTGGAAGAGCGGAAGTTTTTCTGAGTGCTTGAATTTTTTATGCACTTCCGGAGGCACTGTGATAATGCGGGCTGAAAAAAAATCGGAGGGGGCCGGCCATGATAATGCCTCATGAAGTGACGACCTGTCTGCCGGCGGGTTCCATTCCACAAGTAATAACTCCACGGGAATTTTAAATTGGTTCACCTGTTCGTACAGGCAATCGATGAAATGCTGCATCCGCTGTAACAAATCTGCACCGTGGTCGTCATTTCTGGAAACGGCAACTATACTCAGATACGGGGAATCGCAGGGCATTTGCTTATAGTATGTTTGTTAAATCCTGCTTAAGGTTATGCTCACGAGATTTTTAATGATTGGTGGGATTTGTTGTCAATTCCCGGGCATGTAGATTCAGATCGTTCCAACCGATAATAATAAAAGTACAATATTTCAACAATTTTTTCTGGCCATTCACCTCGAATAAATTATACGGGAATTGGGGAGAGAGATCCCGGACTATGTGAAAGGGTGGCGGTAATATCCCACTGAATTTGGGACAATGTCTCATGAGCCTGGCCGTTTTATTTTGTAATAGTACCCCTTAACGATAACAAAAAATCAGGGTTTTACTTCACTCCCATTGATGACATCCTCTTCGGTTATGTCAACCGAATCACTGGTTCCAAGGATATGGTATTTTCCCCTTGCTTTTACCTCATACGGGTTGTTAATGGTGGAATAGGGGACAATAAATTCGCCATTCGTGCTTTCCTGCCTGTAGGTGAATGCCCTCCCGGTATTTGTGACCACCTGGAGTTCGATGACCCCATCCCCCTTAATATGAGCCCCTTTGACGACTTCAAACACCTTTACTAATTTCAGGTTTTGGGC
>Ga0209777_10001663_pt1 | contig 31338 bp, 20 predicted proteins | sample FrelakmetHBP12HB_FD_187147 | JGI IMG/M metagenome (GOLD analysis project Ga0209777, IMG submission 187147) | Freshwater lake sediment microbial communities from the University of Notre Dame, USA, for methane emissions studies -HBP12 HB (SPAdes)... | ecosystem: Environmental > Aquatic >... | reverse complement strand
TCTCGCACGCGGCCACGCTGAATGCGCTGGGGCAGACCGTCCAACTGGTGGCCCAGTCCAAGGACGGCGGCGGGAACAACGTCTCGGGCAGCTTCACGTGGGTGAGCCGCACGCCCGCCAACGCCACCGTGAGTGCCGCCGGCCTCGTCACCGCCGTCGCGAACGGCACGTCGTACGTGGTGGTCACGGAGGCGGGCGGGACGAAGGACTCGGCGCTGATCACGGTCGCGCAGACGCTTGCGTCCATCACCGTGACGCCGGGCAACCGCAGCATCTACCTGACGCGCAGCTTCTCGTTCACCGCGCAGGCGGTGGACGGCCTCGGGCACGCGCTGCCGAGCAACCCGACGTTCACCTGGTCCACGACGGCTCCGGCCGTCGCGACGGTGGACACGGCGGGCCACGTGACCGCGGTCGGCCTGGGCGTCGCGCAGATCAAGGCGACCTCGGGCGGGGTCATCGGCGTGTCGAACGTAAGCGTCATCACGCCGATCACGCGCATCGCGGTGGTGGTGGACACCGTCGGATCCGTCAAGACCGACACCTTCACCCTGACGTCGCTCGGCCTGACGCGGCGCTACCGCGCCATTGCGCATGACACGCTCGACGCGGTGATGACGGGCATCGCGTTCAGCTTCCAGTCCACTAACGGCTCGGTCGCGCAGCTGGTGTCGTCCGGCAGCGACACCGCAACGGTCGTGTCGGCCGCCAACGGCGTGACCAGCATCCAGGCGACGGCGCAGGGCTTCACGTCGAACCCGGGCGCCCAGCTGAACGTGTCGCAGGTGCTGGCCTCGATCGAGCTGAAGCCGGATACGACCAATCCGACGGCGACCATCGCGGTGGGCGGCACCGTCCACGTCTCGGCGCGCGGCAAGGACGCCAACAGCCGGTACATCGCGGGCGGCTCGTTCAAGTACCTGTCCGCCACGCCGACGGTAGCGACGGTGGACTCGGTGACGGGCACGGTGAGGGGCGTGGCCCTCGGCACCACGAACATCACGGCGACGAGCGGTGCCATCACGTCGAACGCCGTGAACGTCGTCGTGGCGCAGTTCAACGTGCCGAAGATCATCTCCTTCGGCCGCGATACGGTGTCGGTCGGCCGCGGCGGCAACGCGCAGATCCCGATCCTGCTGAGCACGCCGGACACCTTGCCGCTCACCGTGCGGCTGACGGCGCCGGCGTTCGCGCACTGGAGCGCGGCGTCGGTGGTCGTCCCGGCGGGCCAGACCGCCGTCAACGCGCAGCTGAACGGCGACAGCGCGGGCACCACGATCGTCACCGCGACCGACAGCAGCGGCCTCGGCTACGCGTCGGCGAGCGCGGTCGCCAAGGTGACGGCGAACATGAGCCTCGCCTCGGGCGGCTACGCGATCAACGCCACGGACATCGTGACCACGCAGGTCCTGCTGTCCGATCCCTCGCCGGCGGGCGGCACCTACGTCACGTTCAACTACTCAACGCCGGGCGTCGCGCGGGTCTCTCCGGATCCCGCCTTCATCCCGGCGGGCCAGCTCGCGGCCGACATCCAGATCCTCGCCGTCGGCGCCGGCTCGACGAACATCACGCCCAACGCCATCGGCGTGAACGGGCAGTACTCGAGCTTCACGGCCTACGCGCCGGTCCTGCAGTTCAGCTACACCAGCCTCACGCTCGGGCAGGGACAGTACGAGCCGAACAACTACGTCTGGATCCAGGGCTCGACGCACACGCCCATCGCCGTGACGCTGGCCAGCTCGGACAGCACGGTGGCGACCGTCCCGTCCACCGTGACGATCCCGAGCGGCTCCAACTACGTCTCCTTCAATACCAACGCCGTCGGGATCGGCACCGCGACCATCACCGCGTCGGCCACCGGCTGGACCGCGTCGAACGCGACCGCGGTGAGGGCCACCACGCCGGCGCTCAGCCTCTACGGCGGCACGACGATCTACACCACCTCGCCGTACCGGAACCTGACCGTCTACACGGTGGATTCGATCTACCGCAGCGGGCACTACCGCATCAACTCGCTGGTGGTGCACCTCCGCTCGACCGATGCGACGGTGATGCAGGTGGTCGACACGGCCGTCACGATCGCCCCTGGCCAGTACTACACCAGCTCCGGCCGCGTCATCCCCGGAGGCACGGGCGGGACGGCCTACATCGTCGCGACGGCCAGCGGGCACCTGCCCGACTCGACGCAGTTCACTGTGCTCGGGCCGCCGCTGACCATCTCGCGGGGCACGGCCTACCTCGGCGCGGGCCAGCAGGACCCCAACAGTTACGTGTACGTCCCGAATAGCGTGTCGGCACCGCTGGTGGTGACCCTGACGAGCAGCGACTCGATGATCGTCGGCGTCCCCGCGACGGTCACGATCCCCGCGGGCTCCAACTACGCCTACTTCACGGTGGTGGGGAACCTGCCCGGCAGCGTCACGGTCAGCGCGACGGCGACGGGGTTCCAGGCGGCGAGCGCGTCGTACGCCGTGACGACGCCGGCGCTGTACGTCTACGGCTCCAATACCGTCAACAACTACTCCACCGGCAGTTACCTGACGGTGTACGCGACCGATTCGACGGGATCCGGGCACTACCGGACGACGCCGCTGGTGGTGTCGGTTGCCACCCCCGACACGAACGTGGTCCGGCTCGACTCGTCGAGCGTGACGATCGCGGCCGGCCAGTACTACAACAGCCAGGCGCACTACACGCCGGTGGGCCTCGGCACCGCGCGCATCATCTTCAGCGCTGCGGGCCACCGGTCGCTCGACACGGTGACCGTCACCGTTGTGCAGCCGAAGGTGAACTTCGACTTCTACTCGTGGGTCGTCGGCCGCCGGCAGCATTCCTGGCCGACGGACTTCTACGTCTACACGCCTAACAGCCGCCCGGTGCGGGTGCCGGTCACCATCACGCAGGCCCACGCCACGGTGGACTCGCTCACCACCCTGGCGCCGGTGATCGACTCGCTCTCCAACGTCGCCTACTTCGGCATGTACGGGCTCTCGCAGGGCGTGGACACGCTGATCGCGACGGCGGCGGGGTACTATCCCGACACGGCGTTCGTCACGGTGACGACGCCGAAGTTCACGACCGGCGGACTGCCGGGCAGCACGACGACGACGAACCCGCCGATCAACGTGTACGTGTACGCGACCGACAGCCTCGGCTCCGGGCACTACCTGATGGACACGGTGGTGGTGGCTGCCGTCTCGAGCGACCCGAACGTGATTCGCCCGGTGCAGCCGTACTTCCGGATCCCGAGGGACGCGTACTACGCCTACGCCACCGTGAACGTGGTCGGCCCCGGCACGGCGAGCATCACCTTCTCCGACTCCGCCGGCACCGGCTACCAGCCGGTCACGACGAACACGATCACGGTGACGGGTCCGTCGCTCTCGCTCGCCAACGGGTCGCCGATGCTCGGGATGCGGCAGCATGGCGGGGTGAACTCGAGCTACGTGTACGCGCCGAACAGCGTAGTCGCGCCGCTGGTCGTCCACCTGTTGAGCACCGGCACGCGCGTCGCGACGGTGCCCGACTCGGTCATCATCCCGGCGAGTTCCAACATCGCCTACTTTGACGTGACGGCCCAGGACACCATGGGCACGATCCAGATCCAGGCGAGCGCCACGGGCTACGGCGGCGCTGCGATGAACGTCCAGGTCACGGTGCCGCGGTTCGTGTTGAGCCTGAACACGCAACTTTACTCCACGTCGTCGCCGTCCTACGTGCAAGTGAACGCGACCGACGCGAACGGGAACTCGCACTACACGACGGAGAACGTGACCGTCACGCTCAAGAGCTCGGCGCCGTCGGTGGCGTGGTTCGACTCGAGCACGGTCACGATCCTGAAGGACACGTACTACAACAACTCGGCGCACTGGATGCCGGGCATCGTGGGCACCGCGCAGCTCAGCGCGAGCGACACCACCCGCGCGGCGCTCTACGAGTACAGCACTGGCACCGTCAACGTGTCGGTCGTGACTCCGAATCTGGGATTCAGCTGGGGCACTGAGACGCTCGGCATCGGGCAGTACATCGACAACGAGTACGTCTACGTCTCGAACAGCGCGGTGGCGCCGATCGCCGTGTCGTTCAGCCACACCGGGACGGCGCGCATCCGTACCGACTCCGGCGGCGTGACCGTCACCGGCGTCACGATCCCCCACGGGACCAACGTCGTCTACTTCCGGATCGTCGGCACGTCGGCGGGGACCGACACCTTGGTGGCGAGCGCGACGTCGCCGCTCCACAACCCGGCCACGGCGTACACCGCGGTCGGGCTGGGAACGCTCACGTCGCCCAGCGGCTGGCCGGCGTCCCTGAAGGCCGGCGACTCGACGCTCGTCACGCTCTACACCCGGGACCCCAGCGGGAACGGGCGGTACGTGATCGCCCCGACCACCGTCTCGCTGGTGCCGAACGCGTACATCCAGTTCGTCTCAGGTGGCGCCAACAGCGCGGTCATCACCAGCGTCGTCGTGCCGGCGGGGGCGTATTACGTGCAGTTCTACCTCAAGGGCGTCAGCGCCGGCACGGGCAGCGCGGACTTCTCGGCCACGAACTACCAGACGTACTCACCCACGGTGACGATCACACCATGACCGCTCTCGTGACGCTCGCCGCCGTGCGCCGCTCGACGCCCTCCCGGTGGAGCCGCGGGGGCGCAGCGGCGCTCGGCGCGGCCCTCGCGCTGGCGCTCGCCGCCGCGCCCGCGGCGGCGCAGGCGCCGCAGGGCCCACCGCCGCCGCCGGCGCCGCAGGGCTCCGGCTCGCCGCCGCCCGACCGGCGGCCTCCGACCGCGCCGCCGCCGCCGGCGGCCGCTCCCGCTGCTGCGCGGGCGCCTTCGGCCACGCCGCAGCCCTCGGTGACGCCGTTGCTCCCGCCGCCCCGCGCGAGCGCCCTGCCGCCCGACTCGGTGCGCCAGGCGGCGGCGGCCGGACCGGTCGTGCCCCCGGCCGGCGCGGTGGCGCGGTGCCGGGACGGCACGTTCATCGTGGCGCCCAGCGATGCCAGCGCCTGCTCTACGCATCGCGGCGTGGGGGTCGTGTTCCCCCAACGGAGCGCGCCGCCGCGACCGGCGGCCCGCCCGGTTCCCGTGGCGCAGGTCGCAGCGCCGTCCGACGCGCCCCCGTCCGGCGCCACGATGCGCTGCAAGGACGGCACCTGGCTCGCCGGCGCGCCCGCCGAGGGCCGCTGCGAGGGGCATGGAGGCACCGCGGTGGTGCTGCCAGCCCCACGGCCGGCGCCGCCCACGCCTCGCCCGCGCCGCCCTTAGCGCGTGCCGCGCGGTGCGCCGGAAACAGGAAGGCCGGGGTCGTCGCCCCGGCCTTTCGCTTGACGGTCGCCCTGCCCACCAATCAATTCGCGCGACACAACGTCTAACCGAACGAGCCGTGCCGCCAAGCCGGGAGTGGCCATGCCGAAGGACCCTGCGCGGGAGAGAGCCGAACAGCTGGTGGCGTTCGCCGACGTCCGGATCGGCGGCGACCGGCCGTGGGACATCCGCGTCCACGACCAGCGGCTCTTCGCCCGGGTGATGGCGGAGGGGACGCTGGGCCTCGGTGAGGCGTACATGGACGGGTGGTGGGACTGTGAGCGGCTCGACGAGTTCATCTGCCGGGTGATGCGGGCCGACCTGGAGACGCGGATCCAGCCATGGAAGGACGCGCTGCGCGTCCTCTGGGCGCGGCTGATGAACCGGCAGCGGCGCGCGCGCGCCTTCGAGGTCGGGCGGCGCCACTACGATATCGGCAACGACCTCTTCAGCCGGATGCTCGACGCGCGGATGATCTACAGTTGCGGCTACTGGAAGGACGCGACGACGCTCGACGAGGCGCAGGAGGCGAAGCTCGACCTGGTGTGCCGCAAGCTCGGTCTCGAGCCCGGGATGCGCGTGCTGGACATCGGCTGTGGCTGGGGCGGGGCGGCGCGTTTCGCCGCGGAGCGCTACCACGTCTCGGTGGTCGGCATCACCGTCTCCGCCGAGCAGGTGGCGCACGCCCGGCGGCTGTGCGAGGGCCTCGACGTCCAGATCCGCCTGCAGGACTACCGCGATCTGGAGGGCACCTTCGACCGCGTGCTCTCCATCGGGATGTTCGAGCACGTCGGCTACAAGAACTACGGCGCCTTCATGCGCATCGTCCGCCGCCACCTCGCGGAGGACGGGCTCGTCCTGCTGCACACCATCGGCGGCAACGTCTCGCTACGGAAGAACGACCCGTGGACCGAGCGGTACATCTTCCCCAACTCGATGCTGCCGTCCGCCGCGCAGCTCGGCGCGGCGCTCGAGGGGACGTTCGTGCTGGAGGACTGGCACGGGTTCGGGCCGGACTATGACCGGACGCTGCTGTCCTGGCACGCGAACGTCGAGCGGCACTGGCCCGAGCTGGCGGACAAGTACGACGAGCGCTTCCACCGGATGTGGACGTACTTCCTGCTCTCGAGCGCGGGGGGATTCCGGTCGCGGAAGAACCAGCTGTGGCAGCTCGTGCTCTCGCCGCACGGTGTGCCGGGTGGGCTTCGAGCTCCGCGGTGAGCGGGCGGGCGACGGAGTGCCGGCGCCGCCCTACGCCTTGAACTCCTTGGGCACGAGCAGCGCCTCGATCCCCTCGTACACCGCGATCAGGTGCCGCACGTTGGAGACGAAGTCGATCTTCGACACGTCGATCACCAGCACCGGCCCGTCGTACCAGCCGCTCTCCCGCAGCTTGCCCACCAGGTGGTCGTAGCGGCGGTTCAGCGCCTTCACCAGGCGCCGCAGCCCCTCCGGGACGTCGTCGGCGTGCCGTCCCCCCTCCTCGTCCCGCTGCCGGTCGCGGATGTTCCGCAGCAGGTAGTCCACCGGGCTCTTGAGGAGCACCAGCAGGCCGGGCCGCACCAGCGGCCGGAACTCGTCGTCGAGCCGCGCGTCGATCACCTGCAGCGACTCCGCCGTCAGGTACGGCACGTCCATGTCGCGGTGGAGGACCTCGCAGAAGGCGTAGCGGTCGGCGAAGGGCGACCCGTCCACGCACGTCGAGGAGGCGAGGTGCGGGATCGCCTGGAGCTGCATCTTCCGCAGGTCGAGGTACGCGTGCTGGATGTCGAGCGCGGCGTGCTCGAGGTTCCGCTTCGCCGCGAGCCAGGCGAGGCTCTCCGCCGCCTCCCGCGACTGGACCTCGATGAACTCGTTGATGGCGCTGTAGTAGCGCCCCAGCGTCCGCTTCGCCGAGTTCTTCGCCGTGGCCAGCAGGGGGAAGAGGGAGGGGTTCTGGGCGACGTAGTCCTCGAACCCCTCGTCCGGCAGCTCGAAGAGCGCGTTCATCCCGGTGCTGTACGCCAGGAGCTTGACCAGCGAGCTCTTCCCCGCCCCGATGTTCCCGACGCACGCCACCAGCGTCTGGTGCTTCGCCAGGTAGGTGAGGAGCCGCCGCTCGACGTTGGTCAGCCGGTTTGCGATCTGGTGCCGGCGGATCGTCTCGTCCTCGCGGACCTCCAGGACGGGGCCGTCCGCGGTCACGGCGAGGGCTTCCGCGCCGCCACCATCCGGCGCACCTTCTCTCGGATCGTCCCCGCCGCCACGTGCACGTAGTCGGGGTGCTCGTACATGTCGATCTCCGCCGGCAGGATCACGATGTCCGAGTCGGGCGGCACGATCGCGAACTCCTGGTACTTGCGCAGCGTCTCCCGCCAGTGGGCCACGAGCTTCTCGTAGCACTCGTGGATCTCCTGCAGGTATGCCACGGTGATCGTCGCGGCGTACGCGTCCCCCGCGTCGGCCCGCCCCTTGCGCCGCTTCTCGAGCAGCTCGGGCTCGGTGCGCAGGTACACCGTGAGGTCGGGGAGGCGGATCCGCTCGTTGTGCAGCGTCTGGTAGAAGAGGGTGTGGTACAGCCGGGCGTGGGCGGGGGGCATCTCCCCCGAGTCGATCATCCGCTGGACGAAGACCTCGGGGCCGTCGAGGAAGGGGCGGTCCTCCAGGATCAGCACGCCCCTCCTCGCCTCGCGGGTCATTAGGTGCCGGATCTCCCGCTGCTGCAGCACCCGCATGTGCAGGAACGCCGTCTCGGTGGGGAAGATGTTCGCCACGCGGTCGGCGTAGAACAGCGCCAGGCACTCGTCGGTGAGCGAGCCCTTCTCCACGCGCTCCGAGAAGGCGTGGGTCTCCGCGGCGTCGAGCAGCGCCTCCAGCTCCGAGCGATAGGGGTCCCGCGCCAGGGCGTGCATGAGCGTCGTCTTCCCGGAGAAGAGGTTGCCCATGATGCCGATGTGGAAGTTGCCGGATGCCATAGCCGCCCTCGTCTCCCCGTAGTCGTCGCCCGCCGAGTATACCCGTGGCGCCGGTCGCGCTCAAGCTCGACGCAGCGCGTCGACCTCCGCCCGCCTCGGCATCGCCGCCGCGGTGCCGGGCCGCGTGACCGAGATCCCCGCCGCCGCGCACGCGAACCGCGTCGCCGCCACCGCGTCCATCCCCTCGGCGAGACCGACGGCCAGCGCGCCCGTGAACGCGTCCCCCGCGCCCGTCGTCTCCACCACCGGCCCGGCGTCCACCGCCGGCACGTGCACCGTCCCGCCGCCCGTCCGCACCAGCGCCCCCCGTGCGCCGAGGGTGACGATCACCGTCGCGGCGCCCCGCCCACGGAGCGCCTCCGCGGCCCGCGCCGCGTCGTCCACGGTGGCGACGGGGAATCCCGCCAGCACGGCCGCCTCCGTCTCGTTCGGGGTGAGGTAGTCGCACAGGGCGTACATGTCGGCGGGAAGGGGGAGCGCGGGCGCGGCGTTCAGGATGGTGATCGCCCCGCCGCCCCGCGCCACGGCGAGGGCCCGCGCCACCACCGGCACCGCCACCTCGAGCTGGGTCACGAACACCGCCGACCCCGCGATGCGCGCCGCCGCCCGCTCCACGTCGGCCACGGTGAGGAGCAGCCCCGAGCCCGGGTCCACGACGATGGCGTTCTCCCCCCGCGTCGCGTGGACGACGACCGCCGCCGCGCCCGTGCCGTGGCCCGGCACCTCCACGCAGTCGGCGGCATCGATCCCCTCCTCCCGCCAGGTGCGCCGCGCCAGCTCCGCGAACGCGTCCCGGCCCAGCGCGCCGATGAAGCTCACGCGCGCGCCGAGCCGCGCCGCGGCCACCGCCTGGTTCGAGCCCTTCCCCCCGGGGCCGATGCGCACCGCCGAGCCGAACACCGTCTCCCCCCACGCCGGCAGCCGCGGCGTGCGGACGGTGAGGTCGGCGATGAAGCTCCCCAGCACCGTGACCCGGCCCTCGCGCGCGGCGGCCCTCACGGCGCCGCGCCGCCGGGGCCGAGCCCCATCCGCTCCAGCAGCGCCCGGAAGCGCGGATGGCCCCGCACCCGGTCGTAGATGGGGTGCACCTTGAGCCACACGACGTCCGCGGTGTGCTTGTCCGCCGCCTCCTCGAGCCGGTCGAGCGCCCGCTCGCGGTCGCCCATGCCGAGGTGCACCTGGGCGAGGAGGGCGGGGGAGACGTATGCCTCCTGCGCGCGCTCCTCGAGCCCCGCGAGGAGCGCGTCGGCCTCGGGCCCGTGGTACGCCAGGGCGTGCGCCGTCGCGAGCGCCGCCGTCGTCTCCGCGCTCCCCCCCTGCAGCTCCACCGCGCGCTCCAGCTCGGGGATCGCGTCCTCGTACCGCCCCGTCGCGATGTAGGTGTGCCCGAGGAAGTAGTGCGCCGTGCCGAAGGCGGGGTCGAGGCCGAGGGTGTGGCGCAGCGCCTCCGCCGCCGACGCCAGCTGGCGCGCGTAGAAGTGGCGCAGCCCCACGCTCACGTTCACCGCCAGCGACAGCGGGTCGAGCGCCAGCGCCCGCTCGATCTCCTTCTGGGCCGCGTCGAACCGCCCCTGCGGCACCAGGCAGTTCATCGCGTACCACTGGTGGGCGGTGGCGTACTGCGGGTTCTGGGCGATGGCGCGGCGGAACCCGGCATCGGCCCCGCTCCAGTCCCACTCGTACAGCGCCCGCACGCACGCCAGGGCGGTGTGCGCCTCCGCCATCGACGAGTTGATCGCCAGCGCCCGCTCCGCCGCCGCCTTCGCCTTCGGCATCACCTCGTCCGGCGGCCGGTGGCTGTACACCCCGAGGACGACGTACGAGTCGGCGATGCCCGCGTGCGACGCCGCGTGCCGCGGGTCGATGGCCAGCGCCTTCTCGAACGCCTCGACGCTCTCCTGGAGCGCGTGCGCCGTCCGCCGGTTCCAGTGGTGGCGGCCCCGCAGATAGTGCTCGTACGCCTTCGGGTCGCCGGCGGGCGCCGCCTCCCGCGCGTACGCCTTCGGCGCGCCGAGGAGCTTCGCCTCCAGCACCTCGGCGATGGCGCCGGCGATCTCGTCCTGGATCGCGAAGACGTCGTCGAGGCGGCGGTCGTAGCGCTCCGACCACAACCGGTAGCCGTCGGCGACGCCCACCAGCTCCGCCGTCACCCGCACCGCGCTCCCCGAGCGCCGCACGCTCCCGTCGAGGACGGTGCCGACGCCGAGCCGGCGGCCGACCTCGCGCACGTCGTCCCGGCGCCCCTTGAAGGCGAAGGCCGACGAGCGGGCCACCACGTGCAGCCCCTCGAGCTTCGACAGCGCGTTGATCAGCTCCTCGGCGATGCCGTCGCTGAACACCTCGGTGTCGGGGTCGGCGCCCACGTTGACGAAGGGGAGCACGGCGATGGACCCGCCCCCCGTGACCGAGGCGCGCGGGGCCTTGCCGGTGCCGCTCGCGACGGCGGGCGGCGGCTCCAGCGCCGCCGCCAGCTCCGCCGCCGCCTGGTACCGCTCCTCCGCCTTCGCCGCGAGCGCGCGGTCCAGCACCGCCGCGAGCGCGTCCGGCACCTCCGCGCGCCGCTCGCGCACCGACGGGAGCGGGTCCACCAGCTTCTGCGCGGTGATCGCCATCGGCGTGTCGCCCTCGAACGGCGGCGCGCCGGCGAGCATCTCGTACAGCACGCACCCCACCGAGTACAGGTCGCTGCGCGCGTCCACCGGATCGCCCATCGCCTGCTCGGGGCTCATGTAGACCGGCGTCCCGACCACCAGCCCCGACTCCTCGAGGTCCCCGCCGTGGCCCGAGCGCAGCGCCAGCGCGATGCCGAAGTCGGTCACCAGCGCGGCGCCCTCGTACAGCATGATGTTCTCGGGCTTGATGTCGCGGTGCACCAGCCCGCGGCGGTGCGCGTAGTCGAGCGCGCCCACCACCTGCCGCGCGATCTGGAGCGCCTCGGCGACGGGGAGCCGCCCCTCCGCTTCGAGGCGGTCGCGGAGACTGGGCCCCTCCACGAACGGCATCACGTAGTAGACGACGCCCGCCGCCTCGCCGGAGTCGTAGAGGGGCAGGATGTGCGGGTGGGTCAGCGCCGCGGCGATCTCGATCTCGTGCAGGAACCGCCCGGTGCCGATCCCCTCGGCCAGCTCCGGACGGAGCGTCTTGAGGGCGATGGGCCGGTGGTGCCGGAGGTCCTCGGCCAGGTAGACGATGGCCATCCCCCCCGCGCCGAGCTGGCGCTCGATGCGGTAGCGGTCGGCCAGTGCTTCGCTCAGGCGGTCCGGCGAGTCGGTCAGGCGGCCTCTCCCGGCTGGGGGTCGGGCCGAACGATAGGGACCGTCTCCGCGTGCGGCTAGGGCGCGGCCTACGCCCCCAGGGCGATCTCCAGCTTCGTCACCGACGCGGCGGGGAAGCGGAACACCAGGGGTTGGGCGGCGAGCGGAACGTCGGCCGACTGGGGTGCCACGACGCCGGGGTTCTCGAAGGTGTTGACGTCGTGGACGTCGCGGGCGGCGAGGACGGTGGCGCGCGCGGAGCGGACGGAGGCGCCGCGCACGGCGATCTCCGCCTCGCGCGGCTCGGTGAGGTGCGGGTTCGTGACGGTGAGGGTGAGGGCGCCTTCCTTCCGGGACGCGGAGCCGGCGAGCCCCCAGAAGGGGTGCGGGGCGTTCTGCTTGTCGGTCCAGGTGACGGTGGGCGCGGAGCAGACGGTGCGCACCGCCTGCGCGCCCTGGTGCGCGGCGTACATGTCGAAGACGTGGTACGAGGGGGTCGTGACGAAGCGGTCCTCGTGCGCGAAGAACAGGGAGTGGATGCAGTTGATGAGCTGGGCGACGTTGGCCATCGCCACCTTGTCGGCGTGGCGGTGGAAGGTGTCGAGGGTGAGCCCCGCGACGAGGGCGTCGCGGATGGTGGACTGCGACTCGAAGAGGTGCGAGGGGTCGGCGAGGGGGCGGGTGGTGTGCCAGGCCCCCCACTCGTCCACCACCAGCTTCACGTGGTGCTCGCGGTCGCTCTGCCGCATCACCTGCCAGGTCGCGGCGATGAGGGACTCCATCCGGTCGGCGTTGGCGAGCAGCTCGTACCAGCCGCGCTCGTCGAAGGCCACGGCCTCGGCGCCCGCGTCCTCGGCGCCGGCGTAGTGGTGGAGCGCCCATCCCCACATCCGGTCGAGCCCGCCCCGCTCGGCGATGGCGGCGAAGCAGCGCCGCGTCCACTCGACGTCGCCGCCGCTCGGCCCCGAGCCAATGAACGCCAGGTCCACGCCGTGCTCCGGCACCGCCCACGTGGTGTAGCGGCGGAACTCCTCGGCGTACTCCTCGGGGCGGAAGTTGCCGCCGCACCCCCACGACTCGTTGCCGACGCCCCAGTAGCGCACACGGAACGGCTCGCGGTCGCCGCCCGCGGCGCGCAGGTCGGCGAGGGTGCTGCTGCCGGCGGGGGCGTTGCAGTAGTCCAGCCAGTCGAGGAAGACGCGGGCGGGGAGGGTGCGCACGTTGCCGGCGAGGTACGGTTGCGCGCCCACCAGGCGGCAGAAGCGCACGAACTCGTTCGTCCCGAAGCTGTTCGGGTCGAAGCGCGCGGGGATGTTCCCGAGGTCGCGAATCGCCCGCTCGTCGGCCCAGACATTGGTCCGGCGGGGGCGCCGCTCGCGGGGGCCGACGCCGTCGCGCCAATCATAGTTGTCGGCGAAGCAGCCGCCGGGCCAGCGCACCACGGCGGGATGGATGCGCCGCAGCGCGTCCACCAGGTCGCGGCGGATCCCGCCGACGTTCGGCACGCAGGAGGCCTCGCCCACCCACACGCCGTCGTAGACCACGCCGCCGAGGTGCTCGACGAAATGGCCGTAGATCTCGGGCGCGATGGTGCCGATGGGCTCCTGGAGGAGCACCTCGATGCGGGAGTCGGCGATGGGTGCGGCGCGGCGGCGGCGCGCCGCGACGGGGAGCGCGCGCGGAGCGGCGAGGGCGGCCCCTCCCGCCGCGACGGTGCCGAGGAAGTGCCTGCGGTCGACCGGCTGCATGACGAGCCCCTTTCGGCTCACCCGCGGAAGTACAGGTACGCCGCCAGGATGAGCAGCAGCACCAACCCCGACGCGACCACCTCCCACCGGCTCCAGCTCGAGCGCGACTCGGCCCGGTGCTCGGCCGTGACCGTCGCGAAGGTGAGGTTGACGAGCTTGGCCTCGGCCGGCGCGGCCGTCACGTAGCTCACGCCGATCATCACGACGACGGACACGATGAACACGAGCAGGCTGTAGTACTGGAAGTAGATGTTGTTCACGATCCAGAGGAACGAGCCCTGCGCGTAGCCGCTCTCGAAGCCGGCCATGTGGAGCGCCACGGGCGTGTCCACGCCGAGGCGGAACGTGCCCAGCAGGAAGCCCACCACCAGGGCCCAGATGCATCCCTTCGTGTTGAGCCGCTTGTTGAAGATGCCGAAGAAGAAGACGGTGAAGATGGGCGGCGCGAGGTAGCCCTGCACGCTCTGCAGGTACTCGTAGAGCCCGCGGGCCCCCTCGATCACCGGGATCCACAGCAGGGCCACGAGCACCATCACGGCGGTGGCGACCCGCCCCATCCACACCAGCTCGTGCTGCGAGGAGTTCGGCCGGAGCTTCTGGTAGAGGTCCATCGTGAAGAGGGTGCTCGACGCGTTGAACGCCCCGGCCATCGAGCTCATCAGCGCGGCGATCAGCCCGGCCACCACGATCCCGCGCACACCGACGGGGAGTACCGTCATGACCAGCATCGGGAACGCCGCCTGCGCCACCAGCGGGATCGGCCTCCCGTCGGGGCCCACCATCGCCTCGAGGCCCGGCGCCCTGCCCGTCTTCGCGAGCGCCAGCGCGATCATCCCCGGGATGATGAAGATGAATACGGGGAGGAGTTTGATGTAGCTCGCGAGGATCGAGCCGCGGCGGGCCGTCCTCTCGTCGGGCGCGCCGAGCGCGCGCTGGACGATGTACTGGTCGGTGCACCAGTACCACAGCCCGATGATCGGGGCGCAGAAGAGCATCCCCAGCCACGGGTAGTTGGTGTTGAAGTACCAGGCGACGCGCCCCGCCTCCTTGACCGGCGCCCAGGTGCCCTGCACCCCGTGGGGAATCAGCGGCTTCCACAGGTTGAACAGGTCGGGATCGAGGGCCGAGCGGAACTGGTGCCATCCGCCGATCTTGATGAGCCCGAAGACGGTGAGCAGTGCGGAGCCGAACACCAGGACGAACGTCTGCAGGGCCTCGGTGTAGGCCACGGCCCGCATCCCGCCCAGTACCGTGTACAGCCCGGTGAGGAGCACGATCACGACCGACCCGATCCAGAAGGCGTTCCAGTCGGTTCCCAGGAGGCGGAGGTGCACGTCGGGCAGGAGCGTGCGGAACACCACGCCGCCCGCGAAGATGCTGACCGCGAACTTGGTCAGGACGTGCGTCAGGAGCGACGTGATGGACAGCACGACGCGCGCGCTGGGGGAGTAGCGGCGCTCCAGGAACTCCGGCATCGTGTACACCCTGGAGCGCATGTAGAACGGCACGAACATCCAGCCCAGCACCAGCAGGCACCACGCGTGCAGTTCGTAGTGCGCCATCGCGACGCCGCTGGTGGCCCCCGAGCCCGCGAGCCCTACCAGGTGCTCCGAGCCGATGTTCGACGCGAAGATCGAGGCGCCGACGATGAACCAGCCGAGGTTGCGGTTCGCCAGGAAATAGTCGTCGGCCGTGTCCTTGCCGCGGCGGAACACCCACCACGCCAGGCCCAGCAGCCCCACGAAGTAGGCCAGCACCACCAGCCAATCCAGCGTCGCCATAGGTGCCCCTTGGGATGCGGGTGACCGATCCGCCTGAGACTACATGCGGGAGCGCTTCCGTCAACCTGAGGCCGCTTGACGGGGCACCCTCCGGATGTAGGCTACTGGTTTCGGGGTCCACCCACGGAAGGGGAGCACCGCCATGCCGCGTTTCACCGCCGAGCAGCTCGGCTTCGCCCTGTCGAGGAAGGCCTTCCTCGCGCGTGCCGAGGCGATCGAGTTCCTGCGCACGATGGACCTCCGCCACAGCGTCGGCCACTGGTCGGCCGGCGACTTCTGCGACCGCTTCGCGCCCCCCGGCTACCACTCCGACGACCCCGGCTTCCGCGGCGACTTCGAGGCGCAGTGCCGGCGCACCAAGGCGGCGGGGATCGACGCGATCGAGATCCACCAGCACGTCTTCGAGAAGACCCTCAACGGGGATGTGGACTGGTCCGCCCTCGAGAGCGCCCGCGGCGGCTTCCTCGCGGAGCTGGGGATGACCGTCCCCGCGTGCAACATCAACACGTGGACCAACCCGAAGTTCCGGCTCGGGGGCCCCTGCAATCCGAAGCCGGAGCTGCGCCGCGCGGCGCTCGAGGAGATGCTGAAGGCGGTCGAGATCTGCCGGGCGCTCAAGGTCCCCGTCCTCAGCGTGTGGCCGGGCTCCGACGGGGCCGACTACCACTTCCAGATCGACTACCTGCAGTCGCTCGAGTGGTTCGCCGAGGCGCTGACCGCGGTGAACAAGGAGTGCCTCAAGGCGGGGATCAAGCTCGCCATCGAGCCGAAGCCGTACGAGCCGCGCGAGCTGTTCATGATCGTGCCGACCGCCGCCTCCGCCATCCTGGTGGCGCAGCGGGTGAACGCGGCGAGCGGCGGGAGCAACTGCGGCCTCACGGTGGACTACGGCCACCAGAAGATGGAGGGGACCACCGCCTCGACGGCGTGCGACCTCGCGGCCTTCGCCGGCGTGCCGATCCACAAGTACGACGTCAACGACGCGCGGCAGGGGCGCAACGACCAGGACCTCATGTTCGGGACGGTGAGCGTCCCGGAGTCGGTGGAGTACCTCTTCACCACGTTCGTGCGCGACTACCGCGGCTGGTACAGCCAGGACCAGTTCACCTACCGCGACGACCCGACCCGGGCGATGGAGCGCTCGATGGTGAACTTCGCGAACCTCGCGCTGAAGGCGGTGCGGGTGTACGCGAAGCGGGAGGAGCTGGACCGGGCGCGCGCGGCGGGGACGGGGCCCGACGTGCTCGACGTGGTGAGCCCGATCCTCCTCGGCTAGCCGTGGCGCGCGCGTTCACGATCGGCGCGGACTTCGGGACCAACTCGGTCCGCGCCGTCGTGGTGGACTGCGCGGACGGGCGGGTCGCCGGCACGGCCGTCGCGCCGTACCCCTCGGGGGATCGCGGCGTGCTCCTCGACCCGCGCGACCCGCACCTCGCGCGGCAGAACCCCGCCGACTACTTGGCCGGCCTCACGGCGTCGGTCCGGGACGCTCTCGCCGAGGCGGATGCGAGCCCGGGCTTCGCGCGCGACCGGGTGGTGGCCATCGGCACTGATACCACCGGCTCGACCCCCCTCCCGGTGGATGCCGCGTGCCGGCCCCTCGGCTGCGATCCGCGGTGGCGCGGGAACCTCGCGGCGCAGGCGTGGCTCTGGAAGGACCACACCGGCGCGGCCGAGGCCGCCGCCATCACGGACATCGCCGCGCGGCATGCCCCTCACCTCCTCGCCCCCATCGGCGGCCGCTACTCGTCGGAGTGGTTCTGGTCGAAGATCTGGCACTGCCTCAAGGTCGCGCCGGAGGTCTTCGACGCGGCCGCGAGTTGGGTCGAGCTGGCGGACTACGTGCCCGCCGCGCTCTCGGGCGCCGGCGACCCGCGAGCCATCCGCCGCTGCGTCTGCGCGGCGGGGCACAAGGCGCTCTACTCGCGGGCGTGGGGCGGGCTCCCTTCCGCCGAGTTCCTCGCGCGCCTCGACCCGCGCCTCGCGGCGTTGCGCGAGCGGCTCTACGGCGAGGCGTTCCCGGCCGACCGCCCGGCGGGCGCGCTCGCGCGCGAGTGGGCGGAGGCCTTCGGCCTGCGCGCGGGGATCCCGGTGGCGATGGGGGGCTTCGACGCTCACTACGGCGCCGTCGGCGCGGGGGTGACGGTAGGGACGTTCGTGAAGATCATCGGCACCTCGACCTGCGACATCGCCATCGCATCGGCCGCCCAGCGCCTCCCCGACATCCCGGGCATCTGCGGCATCGTCGAGGGGTCGGTGATGCCGGGATACTACGGCATCGAGGCGGGACAGTCGGCGGTCGGCGACCTGCTGGCCTGGTGGGCCGAGCGCGTGTGCGCGGGGAGCGAGGCGGAGCACGCGCGCCTCACCGCCGAGGCGGCGCGGCTCCTCCCCGGAGAATCGGGCCTCCTCGCCCTCGACTGGAACAACGGCAACCGCACCATCCTCGTGGACCAGCGGCTGACGGGCCTCCTCGTCGGGCAGACGTTGGCCACGACCCGCGCCGAGGTGTACCGTGCGCTGATCGAGGCCACGGCGTTCGGGGCGCGGGCCATCGTGGAGCGGCTGCGGGAGTACCGCGTGCCGATCGAGCGGGTGGTGTGCTGCGGCGGCATCGCGGAGAAGAACGACCTCTTCATGCAGGTGTATGCCGACGTGCTGGGCCGCCCGATGCTCGTCGCCGGCTCGCCGCAGACGCCGGCGCTCGGCGCCGCCATCGCCGCGGCGGTGGCGGCCCGGAAGGCCGCCGGCGGCTACGACCGGTTCGAGGACGCGCAGGGCCGGATGACCTCGCTGAAGGAGAAGCGCTTCGAGCCGGACCCCGCGGCCCGCGCGGTGTACGACGAGTTGTACCTTCTCTACCGCGCGCTGCACGACGGGTTCGGCGGGGTGCCGGGCGCGGCGGCGGATTTCGGCGGCTTGATGAAGCGGCTGCTCGCCGTCCGCGAGCGAGAGGCGGCGAGGGCCGCCGGGAGGGGATCGTGAGCGGAGCGCCGTCGGAGCTGCGCGAGGCCGTCTATCGGGCGACCCTGGAGCTGGCGGGGACCGGCTTGGTGATGGCGACGTTCGGGAACGTCTCGGGGGCAGACCGGCAGGCCAGCGTGATGGTGATCAAGCCGAGCGGCGTGCCCTACGGCGATCTCACGCCGGACCGGATGGTCGCGGTGTCGCTCGAGACGGGGAATGTCGTGGGGGGCGATCTGCGCCCTTCGTCCGACACGCCCACGCACCTCGAACTGTACCGCGCCTTCGACTGCGGCGGCGTTGCGCACACGCACTCCGAGGTTGCGACCGCGTTCGCACAGGCGAGGGTGCCCGTCCGTTGCACCGGCACGACCCACGCCGACCACTTCCACGGCGACATCCCCGTCACGCGGGACCTCACGCGGGCCGAGGTCGAGGGGGAGTACGAGCGGAACACCGGTCTGGTGATCGTCGAGGCGTTCCGCGCCAGCGGCCTGTCGGAGGCTGAGATCCCCGCCGTCCTCGTCGCCAGCCACGGCCCCTTCACTTGGGGCGCCGACCCGTTCGAGGCGGTGGAGCACGCCCGGCTCCTCGAGTTCGTGGCGAGGATCGAGCGGACCGTTCGCCTGCTCGACCCCGACGCCGCCCCGCCCGCGCCGTTCCTCGTGGACCGGCACTACCTCCGCAAGCACGGCAAGGCCGCCTACTACGGACAGCCCTGAGCCGCCGCGTCCCCGCGCCGTCCTGTGGGACCTGGACGGCACGCTGGTGGACTCGCAGGCGTTCCACTGGCGCGCGTGGCAGGAGGCTATGGCGGCGGACGGCGCGCCGGTGGCCGAGGCGCAGTTCCTCGCGTCGTTCGGCCGGCGCAACGACGCGATCCTGCGCGCGTGGCTCGGCGCGGGCGCGACGGCGGAGCGCATCCGGCGCATCGGCGACGACAAGGAGGCGCGGTACCGGCGTCTCGTTGCGGAGGAGGGCACGGCGGCGCTGCCGGGCGCGGCGGAGTGGGTGCGGCGGCTGTACGCGGAGGGGTGGCGCCAGGCGATCGCGTCGTCGGCGCCGCGCGCGAACGTGGAGGTGGTGGTGCGTGTCCTGGGGCTGGGGCGCTACTTCGGAGCGTCGGTCGCGGCGGAGGACGTGCGCCACGGCAAGCCCGCCCCCGACGTCTTCCTCGCCGCGGCGGAGCGGCTTGGCGTGCCACCGGAGCGCTGCGTCGTGGTCGAAGACGCGGAGTCGGGGATCGCAGCGGGGCGCCGGGCGGGGATGCGCACCGTGGGGGTCGCCCGCGTGCGCTCGGCAGACGTGGTGAGCCCGTCCCTCGCCGATCTGCCCCCCGACACGTTCGACCGGCTCCTGGCCGGCCGCTGAGCCGCGTCGGTCGGCGGCCGCCGCCACAGGTGGCCGCGTGGCACTCGGCCGGGCGTCTGCGCCCCGGAGAGTCTCCTCAGCCGCCGAACCGCTCCCGGAACGCCGCGAGGCGTGACGCCGGATGCGGGCCGTGGCCTAGCGCGTGGGCCTCGCACGCCGCGTACGCTCCCCTCAATTCGGCGTAGACCCCTGCGTGCGCCGGGATGGGCCGCACGGTGCGCGCCGCCTCCGGCTCGGTGAAGCCGGCCACCACCTCGTCCCACGGCACCGGCCGCCCCTCCGCGAGCGCGTCCGCGTGCCAGGCGCGCAGGGCCGAGCCGAGGCACGCCGAGTTGCCCACGGGGAGCCGCTGCACCTCGGCGCCGAACACATCCGCCGTCACCTGCAGGATCGCGTTGTTCGCCGCGGCGCCGCCGGTGGCGCGGATGGTGCGCACCTCGACGCTCATCCAGGCGGAGTGAAGCGCGAGCGCCAGCATCTGTGCCTCGACCAGCGCGCGCACGTTGGCGGGGCCGTCGGCGGGGTCGAGAGCGTAGCGGCGCACCCCGGCGGAGAGCGCGCGCGGGGTGATCTCCGGTTCGAACCACGGCAGCATCACCGCGCCGCGGTTGCCGGCCGGCGTGGAGCGAAGGGACTCGGAGAACCCCGCCCAGTCGAGTCCGTACGCGTCCCGGACCCGCTCGCGCGCCAGCGAGCCGTTGCGGCAGCAGACGAGGCCCATGTACCCGCCGTCGGGCGACCCGAACGCGTGCCCGTCCCTGGCGGGATCGGTCCGCGGCTCCCGCATCGGCCCGAAGAGGGTGTCGCTGGTGCCGAGGGAGATGGCGATGGCGCCCTCGGCGACGAGCCCCGCGCCGACGAGGCTGCACGGATTGTCACCCGACCACGCCACGACCTTCGCCGGCGGGAACCCGTGGCGCCGCACCCAGTACGGAGCGAGGGGGCCCACCACGGCCCACGGCTCCCGCAGCGCGGGGAGCTTCGCGACCAGCCCGGGGGCAGTGGCCTCCAGGGCCGCGGGGGCCCACTCCCGCCGCGCGAGGTCCATCAGGTTCATCCCCGCGCCGTCGCCCGGCTCGGTGGGAGCGTGCGCCCCCGCCAAGAGGGACGCGAGGTACGAGCTGACCAGGTGGATCCGGTCGGTGCGCGCGTAGGCGGCAGGGTCCTGCTCGAAGAACTTCCGGATCTGCGGCCCCGTGAACCGCAGGGCGGCGCGGGAGCCGGTGAGCCGGGCGCCCGCGCTCTCGCCGCCGAGGGCGCGCGTGATGGCGGCGCACTGCGCGCCGGTGCTCGCATCCATCCAGATGGGGGAGCGTGCGCGGGTGAGGTGCCCGGCGAGCTGCGGCGCGAGGGGCCGGGCAGCGTCGAGGCCGGCGAGCGCTGCCGTGGCCGAGGCGGCGAGGTAGACGCTCCCGTGCTGCTGGGCCGAGCCCGAGATGGCGCGGAGGCGGGAGAGGTCGAGGCCGCTCTCCCGGGCCACGAGCCCCATCATCGTCTCGAGCGCCTCCGCCCAAAGGAGCGGCGAGGAGGTCGCGACCAGCGGGTCGTCGCCGGGGAGGACGCCGTTCACCGTCCCGTACTGCGGGAACGTCTCGTCGAAGGAGAGGGAGCGCTGGAAGACGACCTCGCGCACCGGCCCGCCAGCTTCGATGACGATGGCCGTGAGGCCCTGGGTGCCGAGATCGAAGCCGAGATAGAGGGCCATGGGGGAGGGAACGTCTCCGCTCGTGGGACGTCCCGCAAGGCGGTGCCGCGCGCTCCGGGCCCACGCGCCCGGGGGGAGCGGGTCTTCCGCAACCGGTGCGCACGTCCGCATGTTGGCTGGTCTCCCACGGCGACGGGGGGCGGACGCCGCCCGTCGCGAGGTGCGCTGCCGATGAGCGAGTCCCTCTCCCGACGCGATCTCCTGAAGGCCGCCGGCGTCGCCGGTGCGGCCGCCGCCCTCCCCGCGGTGGGGCGCGCGGGGCCGGCCGCACGCGCGGCGGACGGCCGCGTCCTCCCGCTGACGTCCACCAGCGAAGTGTTCATCCCGCCGCGCGGGAACGCCTTCCAGAAGTTCTCCTTCGACTTCCCGGAGCCGTCCGTCGAGTTCGGGGGGCTGCGCGTCGGCTTCCTCGTCTTCTCCCGCGAGAACGCCTACGCGATGAACGCGTCGCGGATGCACGCCGAGGGGGACGACGCCGCCACGACGGTCACGTGCGACGAGTTCGTGTGGGCGGGGGGCCAGGAGCGGATGCCGGGGCGGCTCACGGCCCGGCTCCGCCGCGTCGGCGACGCGGTGGAGTGGGACGTCACGGCCGAGATGGACCGGCCGATCAAGGCGGTCACCGCCGTCCTGCGCGGCATTCCGCGCGGCAAGGTCTCGGTCGGCGGCGGCGCCGCCGCCGACAACCACGACGACGAGATCCTGGTCGGCTACCCCTTCAGCGGCGGCGACCTGTTCGGGGGCAACACGGCGTGGGGCGCGGGCACGCCCCTCCTCGTCGTCCAGGCGGGCGACGCCGACTTCCGGTCCGTCTCGTCCCTCGACGACCGGGTGCGGACCAAGCGCTTCTATCTCCAGCCGGGGGAACAGGGGTACCGGGTGGAGTGCGTCCACGAGGTCGAGGGATGGCTCGACCAGAGGCGGGTCGAGGTGCCCACGTGGCGCGCCGGCCGGGCCGCGACCCTCGACGCCGCGGTCCAGCCGCACTTCGACCACCTCGAGCGCGCGTACCGCATCCCCCGTTTCGGGAGCCGCTCCGACATGCCGCCGTGGCTGCACGAGACGGCGCTCGTCCTCACGCTGCACGGGATGCACTACACCGGGTTCGTCTTCAACGACTTCGCCCGGATGTCGGAGATCCTCCGGTACACGGCCACCCTGATCCGCGCGGAGCGGGTGCTCGTCTTCCTCCCGGCGTGGGACGGCCGCTACTACTGGGACTATCCCGACTACCGCGCCGCGGAGCGGCTCGGGGGCGAGGCGGGGCTCCGGCAGCTGGTGCGCGAGGGCCATCGGCTGGGATTCCGCTTCATGCCGATGTTCGGCGCCAACAGCGCGAATCGCGGTCAGGCCGCGTTCGCGCGCGTCGCCGACGCGGCGACGTTGCGGATCGACGGCGACCACTTCGACCTCAACTGGGTGGACTGGGACAACGACCGGCACCAGGAGGGGTGGAACGCGTACATGAACCTCGGGGTGGCGTCGTGGCGGGAGTGGCTCTCGTCCCGCATCGCGGACTCGCTCGACCGCTACGGCATGGACGCCTACTTCCTCGACATCTCCGGCGGCTGGGTCAACAATCCCCGCGCCGACATGCACGAGGGGATGCGGCGCCTCGTCACCGGCCTGCGCGATCGCTACCCGAACGTCCTGGCGTGCGGCGAGTTCCTCTACGACGCGCTGGCCGCCTTCATTCCGCTCTACCACGTCTACTCGCCGCGCTACGCCCCGTTCGTGCGGAGCTTCTCGCACCTCAGCCACCCGGCGCCGGGGCGGGGGAGCAGCGGCGTGCACGAGTCGGGGTTCGGGCGGTTCGATCCCGGGACCCTCTCGCTCGCGCAGCGCGACGGGCTCATCCCGACGCTGAACATCGTGGACGACACCTTCACCACGAACCGCGAGGTTGCGGCGGCGGTGATCCGCCGCGCCGCGGAGTGGGCGAGTGCGCGTCCTTGACCCGCCGCGGGACCGGGCCCAGGGTCCGAGCATCACACCTCGACACGGGGGTCGCATGAGACGCAGGACGTTCCTCGCCGCCACGGCGGCCACGACCGCGGCCGCGGCGCTGCCGCTGCGGCGCCTGCGGGGCAGCCCGGCGCCGGAGGGCGCCCCGACGCCCCTCGCGCGGCCCTTCGATCTGGCGCGCGTGCGCCTCCACCCCGGCCCGTTCCTCGACGCCGCAGAGGTGAACCGGCGCTTCCTCCTCGGCCTCGACCCCGACCGCCTCCTCCACACCTTCCGGCTCACGGCCGGCCTGCCGACCACCGCCGAGCCCCTCGGCGGATGGGAGGCGCCGGAGAACGAGCTGCGCGGCCACTACACCGGCCATTACCTCTCGGCGTGCGCCCTGGGATGGGTGGGGAGCGGCGACGCGGAGCTGAAGGGGCGGGGCGTCCGGATGGTGACGGACCTGGCGCGGTGCCAGCAGGCGCTGGGAGGGAGCGGCTACCTCAGCGCCTTCCCCGAGGAGTTCTTCGACCGGCTGCGGGCGGGGCGTGGCGTGTGGGCGCCGTTCTACACTCTCCACAAGATCATGGCGGGCCTCCTGGACCAGCACACGCTCGCCGGCGGCGCCCAGGCGCTCGAGGTGCTCCGGGGGATGGCGCGCTGGGTGGACCGCTGGACCCAGCCGCTCGGCGATGCGGCGATGGCGCGCGTCCTCGAACGTGAGTTCGGCGGGATGAACGAGGTGCTCTACAACCTCGCGGCCGTCACCGGCGACGACGCCTACCGCGAGGTCGCGCGGCGCTTCGACCACGAGCGCATCTTCGGCCCTCTCGCGGCGGGGCGCGACGAGCTGAAGGGGCTCCACGTCAACACCACGATCCCCAAGATCATCGGCGCCGCGCGGCGCTACGAGCTGACGGGGGAGCCGCGCTACCGGAGCGTGGTGGAGTACTTCTGGCGCGAGGTCACCGCCCGGCGCGCGTACTGCACCGGCGGGACGAGCAACGGCGAGAGCTGGAACGCCGACCCCGGCGTCCTCTCCACCGAGCTGAGCGGCTACACGCAGGAGTGCTGCACCAGCTACAACATGCTGAAGGTGACGCGGCACCTCTTCCAGTGGACGGCGGAGCTGGCGGCGGCCGACTACACCGAGCGCCTCCTTTTCAACGGCATCCTCGGCACCCAGCACCCCTCCGACGGCTCGAAGCTCTACTACGTGCCGCTGGCGGCCGGGTACTGGAAGCTGTTCGGCGCGCCCCTGCACGATTTCTGGTGCTGTACCGGCACCGGGAGCGAGTCGTTCGCGAAGCTCGGCGACAGCCTCTACTTCCACGACGACACCGGCGTGTGGGTGAACCAGTTCGTGGCGTCGGAGGTGGACTGGGCGGAGCAGGGGGTGCGGCTCGTGCAGGAGACGCGCTTCCCGGAGGAGGAGGGCACGGCGCTGGTGGTGCGTGTGGCGCGCCCCGCGCGCTTCGCCCTGCGGGTGCGGGTGCCCGCCTGGGCGGGGGGTGGGAGCGCGACGCTGAACGGCCGTCGGCTCGACGGCTTCGCCGCGCCGGGCGGCTACTTCGTGCTCGACCGGACCTGGCGCGACGGCGACCGGCTGGAGGTCGCGCTCCCGATGCGCCTCGCCACGTGCGCGATGCCCGACGACCCGTCGCTCCAGGCGGTGACGTACGGGCCCCTGGTGCTGGTGGGGAGGCTCGGGACCGACGGCCTCACGGCCGCCACGCTGCGCGCCGAGCCGACGCGGCCGCGCACCGTTCCCGAGTACAAGCTGGAGGGGGTGCCGACCGTGGCACTGCGCTCTCGCGGGAGCGATCCGTCGGCGTGGCTCGAGCGCTCGAGCGGCGCGGCCGGCGTGCCCCGGCTCGAGTGGCGCACGTCGGGGCAGGAGCGCGACGTCACGCTGGTGCCGTTCCACACGCTGTTCGACGAGCGGTACGCCGTCTACTGGCGCGTGACGTAGGCGCCGCGGCGCTTCGAGGGGTGAAACCGCCGGCGCCCCGAGCGAGGAGCGATCCTCGTCGGGGCGCCATGTCGTTGCCGGGCCGCCTGGCGGCCCGCCCTACTCCGCCGCTTCCTCACGGGGGCATCGTGCCCCGGACGGCGGCCTGCCGGCGAGGGGAGTCGCCCCCCGCGCCGCGCTCAGCGCAGGGACGCGACGAGCTTGTCGGCGATCTCCCGCGCGTGCTGCTGCGTCAGGTGGACGAGCTCGTACCGGTCCACCCGATACTCCGCGCGCCACGCCACGTCGCCGCTGGAGCGGAGGCGCAGCAGCGCGACGACGGTGGGCCCCCGCGATCCGGCGGGGTACACGGGATATGCGGAGGCCATGCCGTACATCGGCATCCCGTACATCGGCATCCCGTACCACCCGAAGCCCCACGGCTGATACCACCCCGCCAAACCCCACCCGCCCATCGGTCCGAAGCGGCCGAAGCGGCCCCTGGGCCCCCCGAATCCGCCGTACCAGCCAACGCTCACGGCGGTCACCGCACCGACCGGGCCGCCCAGGTTGGAGCGCCCGGGGGTCTGCAGGGCGAGCGTGAGGAGGAAGTCGGGCTGCGACAGCGTGTCCACCCTGTGCAAACCCTTCGCGGCGAGCGCTGCCTCCAGAGCCCTCTGGAACCGCTGCCGGGGGATCGCGTTCATCGCGCTCAGGTCCTGGCCGGAGAGCGGTCTCGCTCCGCGGGCGCCGCGTCCCGGCAACGCCTTCCCAGTGGTGTCGGCGGGGCCGCCGGCTTCCGGCGCTGCCCAGGCCCACGTGGCACCCTGCGGGACAGGGATCGCCTCGTCCCGCTGGCTCCTGATCGCAGGGGCGCAGGCGGCTAGAAGCGCCGCGCCCGCTAGAGCCGTGATCCTCACCATCCCGTGGCTGCTCATAGGTCCTTCTCCCTTTCGGGGCCTTCCGGCCCGCACCTATTGATACCGTCGGTCCGCTCCAATGTTGCGCTGCCGGATCCGCACGGCCCGGCTTCCGCCCCGCACCTCCTCCGGCGAGCGTGACTGTGCCGATTCGCACACCCCCGGCGCGCGCGCTCCACGGAACGAAGCGTCCTCGCGGGGGTTTCATTCAACCTTCAAGCATCCATCGGGGAGCGTGCGTGAGCGGATCCCGCGAGGGCACCGCGTGCGTGAAGTCACTGCCGCGCGCCGCGCCCCGGCGTTAGTGTTCGTCGCCGCGACGCACCACCGACGTGTGAGGAACGCGAGGGCGCGCGAGGGGCGCCGCCCCGCGCGCGACCACCGCCCGATGGAGGAGTACCGTACGTGGACTATGTGATGTGGCTCCTCGCGACCAGCGGCTTTCTCCAGCAGCTGCCGCCGATCCCCGTCGTGGCCGACACGGTGAACTCCGTCGTTGCCAGCGTCGCGATGTCCCCCGCGCCGGCCGCGGTGGCGGCGCTGCCCCCTGCAGCCGACGCCGCGCCCACCGCCGGCCCGCTCGAGCCGGCGCCGTGGCCCCGCTGGTCGCCCAGCCTGGCAGCTGCGGACAGCGCCGAGCCCCAGCGGCCCCGCGCCGTCGAGATGAGCGAGGGCTACCACCTCCGGCTCACGATCCACTACATCGCGAGCTTCGCCACGCTCCCGCTCTTTGTCGCGGAGTACATCGTGGGGACGAAGCTCTACAACGACTACCCGGCCGTCTCGTCCAGCCAGCAAAGCCTGCGCAACACGCACCGGGTGATCGCGCTCGGCGTGGCCGGCCTGTTCGCCGTGAACACCGTCACCGGCGCCTGGAACCTGTGGGACACCCGCAAGGACTCGAAGGGGGCTTTGCGGCGCTACCTGCACTCCGGGCTGATGTTCGCTGCCGACGCGGGGTTCGTGGCCACCGGCCTGACGGCGCCCCACGGTGGCCACCGCCTCACGTCCACTCCGGCGAACCGGAGCCTGCACCGCACCCTCGCGATCGGCTCGATGGGCACGGCGCTCGCGTCGTACGCGATGATGCTCATCTGGAGGAACTGACGATGATCCCGGGCGCATCCCTCGTGGAGCGGTGGGCGCACCTCTACAGCGACAGCAAAGCGCTGAGCGCCGCCGTGACGTACGTGCACCTGGCCGGCATCCTGGTGGCCGGCGGCTTCGCCGTCGTCACCGACCGCGCGTCGCTCGCCCTGGCGAAGGAGCGCGGGCCCGATGTGCCGCGGGAACTGGCGCGCCTCGCCGCCGTGCACAGCTTCGTGCTCGTGGGCCTCGCCGTCGTCGCGGTGAGCGGCATGGCGATGCTCCTCTCCGACCTCCACACGTACCTGACGTCGCTCCTCTTCTGGACCAAGATGGCGCTCGTCGCCGCCCTCCTCGGCAACGGCTGGCTCCGCCTGCGGGCCGAGCGCGCCCTCGAGAATGGCCTCGACACCGCGTGGACGCGGTTCCGGCGTACTTCCCTGGCGAGCGTGGTGCTGTGGTTCACCGTCCTGCTCGCCGGCTCATTCCTCAGCACCATCTCCTGAGCGGACCTCATGTCCGACGCCTTGCTGCCCGACCCGTCGCCCGCACCCGCCTGCGAGGCGTGCGCCCTGGTGGAGCGGAGGGCCTTCCTCGGCCAGGCCGCACTCGCCCTCGCCGGCGTGATCGCGGCGCTCGGCGGTGCGCCGGGCAAGGCGCGCGCGCTCCCGCTGCGCTTCGGCCGCGCCCTCGCGGCCTCCGGCGACCTGCTGACGTACCCCATCCCCGCCGCCGACGGCGCGCAGATCGACCACGACAACCAGGTCATCCTCGTCCGGTACCAGGGGAAGGTCTACGCCTTCAACCTCTCCTGCCCGCACCAGAACACCGCCCTCCACTGGCAGCCGGAGGACGGGATCTTCCAGTGCCCGAAGCACCACTCCCGCTACCAGCCCGACGGCACCTTCATCTCCGGCCGGGCGACGCGCAGCATGGACCGCTTCGGGATGCGCCGCGACGGCGGCAACGTCATCGTGAACGTGGCGCAGTTCTACCAGCAGGACCGCAACTCCGCGGAGTGGACCGCGGCATTCGTGGCGCTGTAGCGGCGAGCGACACCGCGAACGCCATCGCGCGCTTCCGGCAGGCGGCCCAGCTCGACCCCAACGACCGGTTCTCGCGCATGCGCCTGCGCGCGCTGGGCGTGACCAACTAGCCGTCCCCACCCCCTCGCCCTCCCCGGGCCCCGTCGCGGTCACCGCGGTGGGGCTTGGCGTTTCCGGCTCCCGCCTCGAAGGAATCCACTCTTGACTGCTCAGACGGCTCCGTGATATTCGGGACCACTCACGATGCCGATGCCGTCCTTTCCTCCGCAGGGGGCTCCGATGCGCCGCTCCGCCGGTGCGTTCGTCGCGCTCGCGTTCCTCTTCCTCCCGTCGCTCGCTCTGGCGCAGAACGGCGTCATCCGCGGCCACGTCGCGGATTCCACGGGCGCGCCCGTCGCGCACGCGGCGGTGACGGTGGACGGGCAGCTGGCCCGGACCACGACCAGCGACCAGGGGGCGTACGAGCTGCGCGGCGTCCCTGCGGGCACGTGGATGGTGCGGGCCCGCGCCCTCGGCTACCGGCCGGAGGGCTTGCGGGTCACGGTGACGGCGGGCGGCGTGGCGCGTCAGGACTTCTCCCTCGTCTCGCAGCCCATCAGCGTGGCCGCGATCGACGTGGTGGTGGGCTCGCACGCGCAGCACGTGGCGGCCGACGAGCTGGCGGTGCCGGTGGACGTCTTCCCGGCGGCGCTCCTCGCGCAGCAGGGCACCAGCGAGACGAGCCAGATCCTCCAGGCCGTGGCCCCCTCGGTGAACTTCCCGCACCAGAGCGTGACCGACGCGACGGACATCGTGCGGCCGTTCACCCTCCGCGGGCTCAGCCCCGACCACACCCTCGTCCTCCTCGACGGGTGGCGCCGGCACCAGATGGCGGTGGTGAACACCTTCGCCTACGGCACGGCCGCCGGCTCGAGCGGAGTGGACATGAACGCCATCCCCTCCGGCGCCATCGACCACATCGAGGTGCTGCGCGACGGCGCGTCGGCGCAGTACGGGTCGGACGCCATCGCGGGGGTGGTGAACCTTGTCACCAAGCAGGGGCGCTTCTCGCCCTTCATGAGCGCGGACGCCGGCGAGTACGTGACGGCGGGCTATCCGGAGGACGGAAGGAGCGTGGACGTGAACGGCGGCGTGGGCCTCGGTCTCGGCCGTGGCTCCCTGGCGATATTCGGCGAGTTCCAGGATCGCCAGCCGACCAACCGCGCCTGGGCCGACCCGTACGACGCCAGCGGCAACGGCCTGACCGACTCGGTGGACGCCAGCGGACACGTCGTCATCAAGCGGAATGGCGTCCCGCAGCCCAACCAGCACTGGGGCGACGGCCTTGAGCGCGACGTGATGACGCTGGCCAACATGCAGCTCCCGTTGAACGCGAGCGGCACGACGAACTTCTTCGGTCTCGCCAGCTACAGCTTCCGGGTGGGGACGGGCTTCGGGTACCGGCGCTACTCGGACAGCGACCGGAACTGGCCGCAGATCTACCCCTTCGGCTTCCTCCCGGAGTACCACCCCGACGTGACCGACTATTCGGCGACGGCGGGGGTGCGCGGCGCCCTCAACGGCTGGGCGCTGGAGCTGGGGGGCACCTTCGGGCACAACGACTTCCGCTACAACCTGGAGAACACCCTCAACGAGTCGCTCGGGCCGAGCCTCGTCTATCCGCAGAACGCCGCGCACATCCCCAACCAGACGTCGTTCTTCGCCGGGAAGGTGGCGCGCGACGAGTTCCAGACCGCGCTCACCGCCTCGCGGTCGGTGGAGATGGGCCTGCCGGCGCCCGTCAGCGTCACCGCGGGTGCGGCATTCCGCTGGGAGCGGTTCATCATCGGGCAGGGGGAGCTGGCCTCGTACGTGAACGGCGGCGACACCACGCAGTCCGGCGGCGACCCGATCCCCGGCTCGCAGGTCTTCCCCGGCTTCTCGCCGTCGGACGCGTCGACGCACTCGCGGACCAACGTGGGCGCGTACGTCGACATGGAGACGAACCTCACGCGGAAGTTCCTGGCGAACGCGGCGGGACGGTTCGAGAGCTACAGCGACTTCGGCCAGCGCCTCACGGGCAAGCTCGCCTTCCGCTACCAGCCGGTGCGCGCCGTCACCCTACGGGCGGCGGCGAGCACGGGCTTCCGCGCGCCGGGGCTGGGGCAGGCGTACTTCAGCAAGGTGATCACCAACGTGATCGCCGGCGTCACGGAAGACATCGGCATCTTCCCCGTGAACAACCCCGCGGCGATCGCCCTGGGCGCGAGGCCACTGCGGGACGAGACCTCCGCGAACCTCAGCGCGGGCTTCGCGGTCACCCCGGTCGAGAACTTCACCCTCACCGCCGACGTGTTCTACATCAAGGTCAGTCACCGCATCGTCCTCGGCGCGACCTACGACGACGACACCACGCGGGCGATCCTGGCGCGGAACGGGTACCCCAACATCGCCGGCGTCCAGTACTTCACCAACGGCATCGACACCCGGACGCAGGGTGTGGACCTGAACGCCAACCTGCGGCTCCCCGACGTGGGGGGCGGATCGCTCGACCTCACGGCCGCGGCGAACTATACGCAGACCAGGATCGTGCACATGGAGCCGCTGCCGGCGGTGCTCCAGTTCTCGCCGCACGGCGGGCTGCTGGACACGGTGACCACGCTCGCGATCGAGCGGGAGCGCCCCGACTGGCGCGGGACGCTGACGGCCCAGTACACGCGGGGCGGGCTGCACGGGCTGGTGCGGGGTTCGTACTACGGCAGCTTCCGCTCGGCGCAGCCCGGGTACTGCGACCAGTGCGGGGAGTTCTACGGCGCAAGAACGCTGGTGGACGTGGAGGTGGGCTACCGGCTCGGTGTGGCGGACCTCTCGGTCGGCGTGCGCAACCTCTTCGACGTATACCCGGCCCAGCCGCACACGCTGACGCCGATCGACCCCGCCGACCCGAGCGCCGGCACGGCGAAGGACTGGAACTCGAACTACGGCACCTTCCCGTGGGCGGCGGCGTCGCCCTTCGGGTACAACGGGCGCAACATCTACAGCCGGCTGCGGATCACGCTGCCGTAGGCGGGCCGGCCCGCTTGGCGGTCGCGCAGCGCCCCGCCGCGATGTCCGCGGCGGGGCGCTGTCGTCATGGGCATGACGCCCCCCCGTCGAGGAGGCGGCGGAGCTCGGTTGTGCCTGGGATGGTGCGGCGGCGCTACGGCGCGTCGCTCGCCGGCGAGCCGGCGACCGGCACCGGGACCAGTCCACCCATCTCCTCGTTGCGGTCCGTGTTGACCGCGCCGCCGAGCACGCGGCGCAGCCGGCGCTGGAGATGGAGATCGG
>Ga0209777_10001662_pt1 | contig 31369 bp, 31 predicted proteins | sample FrelakmetHBP12HB_FD_187147 | JGI IMG/M metagenome (GOLD analysis project Ga0209777, IMG submission 187147) | Freshwater lake sediment microbial communities from the University of Notre Dame, USA, for methane emissions studies -HBP12 HB (SPAdes)... | ecosystem: Environmental > Aquatic >... | reverse complement strand
CGCTGGCGGTGAATTTATCGGTATCTACTGCTACGGCTTTCCAGTAATAATCCGTTAACCAGTCATATTTCTGCATCGCCTGGCTGACCGCCATTACTTCAACACCTTCCTGTTTTACAGAACTGTGGATCGGGGTATTATCGATCTGGATGAAAGTGCCAGTACGTTGTCCGGGATCATCCAACATGATACCCGCGGCCAGCATTTTGTTTTTAGTATCGGTAGATAATTTCGACGGATCGGATTCATATTTGTGCCCCTCCGCCGTGCGGGTGAACTTATTCAAGTCAACATCTTCGCCCATCGAAGCGAGTTTGTTGGCGGCTGTTTTTGCTTTTTCCTTGTAATTAGAGGACATTTTGCGCACTCCTGAAGGTGCATTTGGCGCATTGTTCGTAGCCGCGAGCTTTGATTTCAGTCAATATTTCCCTGGGGTCTCCCTGGCAGGAGATAAGGCCGTCCAGCATGATGTAGCCGTTGCGTGCGTTCACGTATTCCAGTATATGACCGGTATGGGTAATAATGAGCCCGATGGAACTGCGTCCGTGCATCGGGCTGCTTTTTTGTAATAACTCGTTGATCAAATTGCCGATTAGCGCGATATTTTCCAGATCAACACCGGATTCCGGTTCATCCAATAAAACCAGTTCCGGTTGTTGGGCAAGCAGTTGCATTAACTCGCTGCGTTTAATTTCGCCACCGGAAAAACCGTGGTTAATGTCCCTATCCAGAAAATCCAACAGGTCCGTTTTTCCGGCCAGTAATGAGACTAGTTCCGGATGACTTTTGTCCTTGAGCGAAGCAAGTACCATATCGCGTGTTTTTACTCCCCGAACTACCGGTGGTCGCTGGAAAGAGATGCCGATGCCCAAACGAGCCCGCTCATCAAGAGTTGCGTCGGTGATATCTTTTCCCTGATAGTAGATACTGCCACCCGTCACCTTATAACGTGGAAACCCCATTATGGTCATTAACAGAGTGGTTTTCCCGCTGCCGTTAGGACCGAAAAGTACGGAAGTCTCCCCGTTTTTGATACTCAGGTTAACGCCGTGCAGTATTTCCTTACCTTCAATCGCAACCTTGAGATTTTTTACTTCAAGCATTTTTCTCCTGTCACGCCCCGTCTAGGGAATGCCTTTCTGTTTTAGTGAACCAGCCGGCGGGGTTTTTTAAGTATTCGTAGTAGTCATTTAAAATTAAATTATGTTCCTGTTCTTCAGCGGCGATGGCATTAAAAAATTCTCTCTCCACGTTCGATTCGGCCTGTTCGCCGCGAGCGTGGTAAAAATCATAGGTTTTTGCTTCCATTGCCTGGGCTTTGACCACCGCTTCCAGTTCAGATTTAGCCGGCTTGATTTCTCCCGGTTTTTTAGCGGTTTCTTTCGCGAAAATTGTGCGTAAGGATTTACCTCCATCGGGGATAATTTCGGCTTTTCCCCAGCCTTTCTTCTTACTGATATTTTCAAATATTTGCTCGAACTTAATGCGGTGATAATCCTCTGCTTTCGCCAAAGCCTCCAGTAGTTTTTTCCCCAATTCGTTGGTGCTTTCAGCGGAAGATTTTAGATAAAATGCCTTCCCGTCGATTTCCATTTGTATGGCATATTTAAGGGCAGATAGGGTTTTTTCCTGGTCGGTAAGCATTTCGCCCCCCTTTTATCAGATTAATGGAATTATTTAAATATAGCAAAAATCTTAAAATACGGTATGTGATAAAGGTCTCGCGGGCGCACATGGTAAGGTAAGTGAACCGTTCAATGTATTGAAATAATAGGTGTTCATGCCGAGGCTTGTCAATACAATTTGAGGCAACCATAAATGCCACGGCAGTTACCGACCCCAGTGAGCACCAATGCTGTTATCTCTAATATAAATTCAATGATATAATGACAGATGATATATCGACAGCTAAAAATATAAAGGATTCGTTTCATGAGACATAATGTTTCTTTTCTTAGTCACGGCTTGAAATGTGCCGGCTGGTTGTATGTGCCGGACAATCTTAAATCGGGTACGAGGGCTCCGGCCATCGTAATGGCTCATGGTTTCTCCGCCACGAAAGAGCAATACCTGGGCAAATTTGCCGAACTCTTCACGACAAATGGTTTTATCGTGTTGGTTTTTGACTACCGCTTTCTGGGTTCCAGCGAAGGCGAACCGCGAGGGCAGGTCATCTGGTACGACCAGATCGAGGATTATCTGAATTCCATCAGCTGGTTGTGTGATCAGCCGCAGGTCGATATTAACCGCATCGGAGTGTGGGGGACTTCATTCAGCGGCGCTCATGTACTTTCCGTGGCCGCTTACGATCGTCGTGTGAAAGCCGTGGTATCGCAGGTGCCTGGCATCGGAGGGGGGTTCGATTCCATGCGCAAAAACCTAGAGCCAGACGGTATGAAGAGGATCATGGAATATTATTATGCCGACCGTAAACGGCGCCAACAAACCGGGCGGGGTGGTTATCTACCGGTAGTAGCGCCTCAAGGTACGCCCTGTGCGCTACCGACGGTTGATTCCCTGGAGTGGTTTATGAAAGATTCCGGACCTACCTGGCAGAAAACGGTGACCATAGAATCAATGGAAAAGAATATGGAATACGATGTTGTGTTAACTCTAGGAAGAATATCACCAACGCCTCTACTCGTGCTCTTAGCGGAAAACGATTCGTTAATTCCGTATGCCGCTGCCAGAACTATATTTGAGAAAGCTCCCGAGCCGAAGAATATCATATCGTATAACTGCGGGCACTTCGATATCTATGCCAGAGAACAGTGGTTCACGAAAGCAAGCAATACTGAGTTGGAGTGGTTCAAGAAATATTTGGCGTAAAAACAGGGGATTCGATTTATCCGCATCTATGCAAAAGAGTTTGTTTTTTAACAAGCTCTTTTAATTTATATCCTGAAAAATATTTGATTTACCCCCTTGACATACTATGTACTACACAGTATAATGCAGAAAAGGATATAATATGACACCTGATGAACAGATAGAAAGCGGCCTACCGGCGCTACGACGCGGTGTAATCGTCCTGGCGGTGTTGAGCCAGTTGCAAACGGAAAAATATGGTTATGCCTTAATGAAAGACCTTTCCGATAAGGGGTTGGAGATTGACCAGGGTACGCTATATCCGTTGCTGCGACGGTTGGAATCCCAGGGTTTATTACAATCCAGCTGGCGGGTAGACGGCGATCATCCACGCCGCTATTACGTCGTTAGCGAAGCGGGTAAAAAAGCCGTGATCCAAATGAAAACCGAATGGCAGGGTATCGTTAACCTGATGGGGAGGATGCTCGATGAAAAATAATCAGCAATACTTAATAGACAGGTATGTAGAAGAAATCGGGCACCATTTGCCGGTAAAACAACGTGCCGATATTCAAGCAGAAATCAAATCGATGATACAGGATATGCTGAAGGAAAAAAGTGAAAAAACCGGTAAGCTTATTGACGATACTCTCACCTTAGAAGTCTTGCGAGACATGGGCAAACCGGAAAAAGTGGCGGCAACATATTTGCCCTCGAGGTATCTCATCGGGCCAGCGCTGTTCCCTACCTTCTGGCTGGTTTTAAAAATCGGTTTAGCGGTTGTGGCATCCATCGCTGTGATAATTTTTGCGATACGTGTCGCAATTGGAGATTTGAATACCTGGATAGCTGTCGGCGATAGTTTCAGCAGCATTTTTAATTGGTTGATCTTGACACTAGGATGGGGGGTGGTGACCTTTGCGGTTATCGAACGTTTCTCTCCGTCTCTGAATCTCAAAGGCAAGGCGAAGGATTGGGATCCAAAGGAATTATTAAGAAAACCGGATGCCGACAAAATCCCGCTCTCTACGCCTATCGCCGGCATTATTTTTACACTTGCAGCGCTGGTGATATTCAACGTGGTGCCGGGCATTCCCGTTATCAGGAATTTTCAGGATGGAGAATGGGTTACATTGATAACTCTCTCCGACGCTTTTTACCGTGTTTTGCCATTAATCAATATCTCGTGGGTGTTAACGGTTGGCTTCCATTGCCTTACGCTGGTCCAAAGGCGTTGGACGCCTACTTTACGCCTGGCCAATATCGGATTATGGATTTACGGGATCGTGATAATTGCGATACTGCTGGCGGGTCCCGATCTGGTGAACATTAACAACGATGCTCTGAAGGCGTTGAATGCGCCTGGCGTCCCGCCGGAAAACCTGACAGAAATTTTGAATATCGTTGTACGGGCTAGTCTGGGTGTGGCGATTGCGGTGGCGGCAATTCAAATCGGAACAACGTTATATAAATGGCTATCGAATAGAGATAACCGTTAAGGGGTAATTATATGAGAATACCGTCTATGTCACTCGCGGGAGAAGTTGCCATCGTGACCGGAGCCAGAAGAGGTATTGGTAAGGAAACCGCCCTGGTTCTGGCCGAAGCCGGAGCTGATGTCGCCATCAATGATCTGGTTACTGAAACAGGGGAACTTGAGGCGGTAGCTGCTGAGATCAGAAGTATGGGCAGAAGGGCTTTGACGGGTAAAGTGAATGCTGCTAAAAAAGACGAAGTTGAGACATTCGTGAATAAGACGGTCACGGAATTAGGGACTGTTAGCATATTGGTGAACAATGCCGGTATTGGTAGTAGTTTTGGTATTAGCGAACCGGAAAATTACCAGGAACAGCTTAAAAAATCTCAGGAGATATTTCCCCAGATATTACAGAACCCGGCTATTATGCTATGGAAAGAAGAGGATTTGGATAAAGTCATCTCAGTCAACCTGAAGAGTATTTTCATCGGCGTACGGGCAGTCGCATCGGTTATGGTTAAGAATAGAAAAGGCACCATAGTTAATGTCTCTTCGGTCAATGCTTTTGCCAGGGGTGGGGGAGCGGCGGATGCCTACGCGATATCCAAGCGTGGTATTGTAATGGCGACGGAAGGTATGGCAGTGGACATGGGAAGATTCGGGGTGCGTGTCAATTCGATTGCCCCCGGCGGTATCGATACGGAAATGATGCATATACTATCAGCACAGACTGAAATTTTGAAATTGCTGGAATCCAGAATTATTATCGGGAACAAAATGTTACAACCTGTCCACTGTGCTTACCTGATACTATTTTTAACATCGGAGTTATCGCACTACATCACGGGACAGACTATTATCATAGATGGGGGACTTACATTGTCAGGCGGATATTAGGAGACACCCGCGAACTGTAGAAAATTACATGTACCGGATAAGAGGTTGAACAATTGGGCGAAAATTTGGTGATTACTAAATCTGGGAAGATCCGCGGTGTTACTGACGGCAAGGTGAAAATTTTCAAAGGGATTCCCTATGCGGCTCCTCCGATCGGCACGAACCGTTTTATGCCCCCTAAACTGCTTGAACCATGGCACAATATTCTGGACGCCCAGGAATTTGGTCCAATCGCTCCTCAAGACCCATCACCCCCCGAGATATCTAAGTTACACCTGCCGGTGGATGAAGCGGGTTGCCTGACGCTAAATATTTGGACGCCTGCAACCGATAACAAAAAACGTCCCGTAATGTTCTGGATACACGGAGGTAGTTTCGAAATTGGTTCCGGAGCCGAATATGACGGAGGGAAACTAGCCGCCCGCGGTGATGTGGTGGTGGTAACTATTAACTACCGCCTGGGAATATTCGGTTTTCTCTATGTGCCTGGAAAAACCGCAAACGTCGGTATGCTGGACCAGATCGCAGCGCTAAGATGGGTGAAGCAGAACATCAGCAGTTTTGGTGGAGACCCCGCAAATATCACAGTTTTTGGAGAATCTGCCGGGGCGCATTCCATTTCGGTGCTAATGACAATGCCGCAGGCTAAAGGTCTTTTTAACCGAGCTATTTTACAAAGCAGCGGGTGTTCGTCGTTATATCACAAAGGTAGCGGCGGAGAAGCTGTGGGGAAATCTCTATTTTCAAAACTGGGTATCAACTATAGTAACATGGAAACACTCCGCGAAATACCCGTGGAAGCGTTACAATCGACGTACCAGCAAATTAAAATGACAACGTCGCCTTTTGATTTTTTACCGCCTTTCGTGGACGGTGATACGATCCCGATCCACCCGTTCGAAGCCATAAATAACGGCTATGCAGTTGATATTGAAGTTCTGGCTGGTTTTAATACTAACGAAGCCTCTTTGTTCAGTCTCTGGGACCCGGAAATAAACAAATTAACCGAAGAAGGATTACGGCAAAGGATGGAGTTCTTTTTCATGATGATAATGGGTTTAAAATATGATGCACAGGTTGCCCAAAGATTTTATAATTTTTATCTTAGATTATCGAGTTCTCAAACATTACGACAGGTCTGGGAAAATTTTTATACCGACCTCATGTTTCGAGTTCCCTTGAAGCGTTTTCTGGAATTGCAAACCCGGTATCAACCCCATATTTATGCCTACGAGTTTGCCTGGCGTACTCCAGAGTTAGGGGGATTGCTGGGGGCACCCCATGCCCTCGACCTGTATTTTATTTTCGATACGTTTGAAGATAAACCATTCGGTATCTATCCTGCCAGAAACCTGGAGATCGAAAAATTTAGTCGTACCATGATGGATGCCTGGATAAACTTTGCCCGTTGCGGAAACCCTAATCATAAAGGCATGCCGGTATGGTCCGAGTACAATACGAACAGTGAGTCAACGATGCTTTTTGACAAAGAACTCCGGGTGGAAACGGGCAGATATAGCAACCGCGACAAAATATGGCAGGGAATTCTGTAACGGTTGCTCCCATAGCCATCGATTGTCTGGTTGAGGGATTAGGTCGCTTAATTATTCCTGCGATACACATATCGACACCAACTTTTAAAAAGGCCGACCGCATTGTATAGTAGGTTGGCGGCGACTATTTAAAGTATTTAACTTTCGAAAAGGCGGAGACAACTAATGTCGTTATACATTAAGCTTTTTGAACCGGGTAAGATTGGGCAATTAGAAATCAAAAACAGGATCATAATGCCGGCCATGGGTAATCATTGGACTACCGATGGATTCGTTACCCAGAGGCACCTGGACTATTATGCTGAGCGTGCTAAGGGTGGCGTGGGGCTGGTGACGACCGAGGGTTGTTCGGTCCAATACCCGGCCGGTAAAGGCTGGCAGCAAATGTCTGCGGATGATGACAAGTTTCTGCCTGGTTTGAGTAAACTGGCTGCTATAATCAAACAAAACGGAGCCAGGGCCGCGATCCAGATCCACCATGCCGGGGCAGCTTCTCCAGCTCGTTATTTAGGAGGACTAACCCCGGTCGGTCCTTCGGCGGTACACCGTCCGAATTACGATCAGAGCAGCGCTCTTTCCCTTACGGAAATCGATCAGATCAGGGATTGTTTCATCGCAGCGGCAGTGCGCGGTTGGAAAGCCGGTTTCGATGCGGTGGAAATTCACGGTGCGCATCATTACCTCCTGGCACAATTCCACTCGCCTGCTTGGAACCTGAGATCGGATGATTACGGCGTGAGTATTATCAATCGTGCGCGTTTGACAATGGGAATCATCAAAGGTATTAAAAACAGGTTACCGGAATTCCCCGTGATTTGCCGTTTCAACGGATGTGAGTACGGGGCAGAGGAGTATTTCAAAACACCGGGTTTAACGCTGCAGGACGCGATCGAAATTGCCAAAATGGCCGAGGTGAGCGGCGCCGATGCCGTGCATATCTCGGCTTTCGGCTGGGGGAAAGAAGGCTTAAAGCTAGCTCCAGCCCATCCGGGAGAGCTCGTTCCACTGGCAGAAGCTGTTAAAAAAGTTGTCCTTATTCCTGTCATTACTGTCGGTCGGATAACGCCTGACGTCGGCGAACAAGTTTTGCGTGACGGAAAGGCAGATTTTGTCTCGGTAGGGCGGGGGTTGCTCGCTGATCCGTATTTTGCGAGGAAAGTTCAAGAGAATAAACTGGAGGAGATTACTCCGTGTATCAGTTGCTGGGAATGCTTGGGGCAGCCGAGAAACAATATCTGCACGGTAAATGCCAGGAATGGATTTGAAGGCGTCTACCCCTATCCTATCACCAGAGCTGCTAAGACAAAAAAAGTATTTGTTATCGGCGGCGGTCCGGGCGGCATGGAAGCAGCCCGTGTGGCGGCGCAGCGCGGACATGATGTCATTCTCTTCGAAAAAAATAGCCTATTGGGTGGCAAGTTGTTGGTGGCCGATAAACCGGTCGAAAAGAAAAATCTGGGATTTTTGCTGCCCTTCATGGTAAGACAACTGGAAAAAGCCGGGGTAAAAGTTATTCTGTCCACAACAGCCACACCTGACAGTATTATAAAAGCAAAACCGGATGCTGTGGTTATTGCTATCGGTGCTAGGTCCGTCATTCTGGATATCAAAGGACTGAATGCGTCCAATTCCATTGATGCGATCGATTTGCTGGCCGGGGAGATGCATGTAGGTGAAAAGGTGTTGATTATCGGTGGGGAGCTGGTAGGGTGTGAGGTTGCGGATCTTCTCTCAGAACAACCGGGTAAAGATATTACTCTTTTGAGACGTGGGAAAGAATTCATGACGGAGACCCGTGTCGGAGGTGTGCGCTATGCTTTGCTAAACCGTTTGCACGAGAGAGGAGTGAAATTCTACCCCGGTGTGACTTATAAGTATGCCACGGAGAAAGGATTATCGATTATCAACAAAGACGGAAAGGAGCAGTTCCTCTCGGCGGACATTATTATCCTGGCTGCCGGTTCGGAATCGGATAAAACTCTAGTCGCTGAATTAAAAGGCAAAATCCCTGAAATATTTGTCATTGGCGATGCCCGGGAACCACGGCAAATTTTACCGGCGATTCATGAAGGATTTCAGGCAGCCTACGCGCTTTAGTTACTCATCTGACTAAAATGGTTTATGTACGCGATTTTTTAAGGATATATTTGTAGTGCGATATTGTACATATATAGGTTCACACCGCCCGGCGTATTAACATCGCCGGTATATTTTACCTTGGCAATGACCACATCTCCTGTTTTGAATGAAGTCATGTCCTGGTCGGTTTTGACTGTAATGACCTTACCGACGCTGTCTTTGGTTGGATTCACCAGGTTATCCACGTCTACAGAACTTTGAATCAATACATCAATTGTCCAAGGGTAGCCGGTCGTTTGTTTTTGGATTGTTTGAATTTTAGCTGTCACAATGCTATCGCTATTCACTAACGCACCACCGATGGGACTCGTGATGGTCGTCGGGGTGGTTGTCGTAGTCGTTATCTTGGATTTGCAAGCCGCAACTCCTATAACCAGAATGATGGCAAACATCATTACCAACGTTCGAAAAATGTTATTCCTGCTCACTATTGCCTCCGATTCCAGACATTATTTGGAAGAGTTATTAAGAATGATACTCATCTTATGGTTATTATGAGCGATAGCGAATAAAATAATCATAAAATCTTCCCGAAAAATATTACACATTTATGACACCTGAAAACAGGCTGATTCAAGTTTATTAAGAGGTATGACCTTATTCGTGCTATAATAACTAGTAGATAGTTTCGGTCTAGGCCACGTAATGCTTCCCTAAATCCCATTGATTTTCTCAAGTATTGGATGACCCATACTTAAGCTAAATAAACTAAAAAGGGGTCATTCATGGTTTTTCAAGACAAATCGATTCAATGCACAGATTGCCGAACGGCATTCACTTTCACATCCGGGGAGCAGGAGTTCTTTAAATCCAAAGGGTTTACCAATGAACCCCGTCGTTGCCCGGCATGCCGCAGAGCCAATAAAGCCCGCCGCGATAATAGCGTTGGCAATGATTCCTACACACCAAATTTGTAAATCGTTTATCGCCCCCTCCTTTACTTGGATATCATCATAATATTACGGTATAACCACTCTGGTTGATTGTATCTTTTGATGAATATCGAGTCCTGTAACAAAAATCAGGAGGCAAAAAATGACCACCAATGCCTTTTCGGTGACGTCCCCGGAATTTGAACCGGAGATTGTAAAAGACGAGGAAATAATCACCGAATATTTCCGGCTTGAAGAAGAACCGGTTGCAGCCGACCTTGAAACCAAAGAACTGACCCTGGAAGCTTACGAGGTTGATGAACCCGGAATTGGCGACGACCCGGTAAAACTATACCTGCATGAAATCGGACGGGTGCCGTTGCTCAGTGCTACCAGCGAAAAGTTAAATGCTCGCCGGATCGAAATCGGTAAGCGTATATCTGATATCGAGCGGAAATTACAATCTAAAGGCGAACGGGCGACAGCCAGCCAAATATATTTAGAAATTATCCGGGAGCTCGGGCAATCCAGAGAAATTATTCAAAAATTGCAGGAGAATCTGGGTCTGGCTGAGAATAACCGGTTCTGCCAGGCAATCACCAATGTTAAATTAAGAGATGCGATTGATGGCGTTATCGATCAACTAGCGGTCCAGGCAATTGCGGATAAGCTTAAACTATCTCCAGAGCCTATTGAGCAACGGCTGATCGCTCTTTCCGTCGATTGTGTTTTACTTCCGGAGAGGGTTCTGATTGCTATCGGCAGTAAGACTTCACTGACAAATATCCCCGATCTTATCAACGATGCGGACTTTATTCAAAAACTTAAATCGAGTGAACCCGTACTGAGAGAACATTTAGATGTACTCCAGCAAGAATCGAGAATTGCCAAAGATCTGCTTACGGAGGCTAACTTACGCCTGGTAGTGAGTGTGGCAAAAAAAAATATCGGGCACGGCATGTCTTTGCTGGATTTGATCCAGGAAGGGAATATCGGTCTGATTCGGGCCGTAGAGAAATTCAATCCTCACAAGGGCTTTAAATTCAGCACTTACGCTACCTGGTGGATACGGCAGGCAATCACCCGTTCGGTGGCCGACCAGGCTCGTACCATACGGGTACCCGTTCACATGATTGAAACGATCAACAAGCTCCTGAGAACAACCCGTAAACTCACCCAACAATTCGGACGGGATCCCTCAGCAAAAGAAATCGGGGATATCATGGGAATGTCTCCTGAAAAGGTGCGTGAAGCTATTAAAGTAGCCCAACTGCCCATTTCACTGGAGTTGCCGATGGGTGAGGATGCAGATAGCCAGTTGGGGGATTTGATTCCCGACCGTAACGCGATCCAACCGATAGAGAGCGCCTCTAAACAATTGCTCAAAGAACAAATCAACGAGGTACTGGGTAGCCTGACCCCCAGAGAACAGCGCGTATTGCAACTCAGATTCGGCTTGGAAGATGGGCGGAGCCGGACACTTGAGGAAGTGGGTAAAGAATTTAATGTCACCCGGGAACGTATCCGGCAAATCGAAGCTAAAGCCCTTCGTAAATTGCGCCATCCGAGCCGTAGCCGTAAGTTGCGAGATTTCCTGGAGGATTGACCTTTGATCGGATTATATCACCCGATCTTAAAACATCGCATCGAAACCGATCGGTTTTGAAATCCTTCGTGGGTAAAAGCCAGAGTTTCATTTTTATCTTGTAACGCGATCGCGAAGATCATTGGAAGATAATGGTCGAGTGTCGGGACAGAGAGCGCGGTCGCCCGATTCGTATTGCGACAATCCAGTAATTCTTTGTGATTATAATCCAACAGAGAACGTTTTACCCTTTCATCAAATTCGATTGCCCAATCATACGGCTCTGAATTCATGTATTCCATTTCAGCTACTCTGAGATTGTGCACGATATTGCCGCTACCGATAATCAGGATACCCTTTTCGCGCAACGGTTTTAACTGTTTGGCCAGGTCATAAAAGTACTGTAAAGATTGGCCTTTCCATTCGTTATACGGTGAATAATCGAGGCTCATCTCGATGACCGGGATGTCTACAATAGGATACATGTGCTTCAAAACAGCCCACGCGGCATGATCCAACCCCCAGCTATAATCGCATTGTATCTTAGGACTTAAAACCATTGCTGCAATGGCAGCGGCGATTTTCGGGGAGCCGGGAGCCGAATATTTTAGCCGGTATAACTCGGGCGGAAAACCGTAAAAATCATAAATAGTTTTGGGTTGTTCTACGCAGGTAACGTAAGTGCCATCTGTCAACCAGTGAGCGGAAACCACGAGGATTGCCCTCGGTCGCGGCAGTTCTTTGCCTAAACGCACAAGACTATGCGTATAGCTGTTTTCTAAAACAATATTCATCGGCGAACCATGACCGATAAACAGAACCGGCATTCTCATAGAAGCATCTCTTTTCCGGTCGACTCCCTTGCATTATTCGCTATTTAACGTTGATATTGCCGCTACCCTGGGTAACTTCGATTGAAAACGTATATTCTCCACGGTCGCACGCAGATATTTTAGTTTTTCGGTTGAAAAGTTCTGCAATCAGGGTGCTTATCATGGGTAACGACATTAATGGCCGCAGCTTTACACTCCAACCGGTCATTGAATGTACAACCAGAAGCTAAACATGCCCCGACTCCGCCGTTGGCATCATCGTACCCACCCCTGGCGCTGGCATGAACAAAAGTGTTGCATTCGGCATGCGGCCCGACTGTTATCCCCAAAGTGTGACAATGGTTGTTTTTGTTGTAAGCACAGTTTGACATGTCGCATTCTGAAACAGGATTCATTTTCATATTCTTCACCTTCTTTTTTAATTTATCCGCCGGAATAGTTATTAACTACTAGCCTATTATTACCCGTTGAAAAAAAGATAGCCTCATCCTCGATCATGGCTGCAGCTAATTGTTGGATCAATTCTTTACTTACTATGATGCGATTGTTCTCAATCCTTATAATGCCGTCTGTACATAACTATTTTAAGGCTAGATTGACCATTTCCCAACTGATCCCTAACGTGCTTGCGATATCCCGTTGAGCCAACCGTTGTCCCATTTTCTCATCTATGGCAATCTGCAGTAGGAACCCGGCTACCATTCCCCTGGCATGTAGAAAAATACTTTCGTCGGTTGCTATACTCATGTCTTTCTCCCCTGATGCAATTACCACCTATTTTAATTTAATAATCGTTGAAAAGTTATAAAATACGAGAGTCTACTATTACAAAACTATGACATTTATAGAAAAAGGTAAAAGATTGAGCGTTATGAATACCGGAAACGCAAAACTATATTTATACTAAACTAACCAGATTTGGTATAATTTTATCGTTGCTTTGGTGGCTTACGTAACAGTGGTTCGGCATATTAGTGCCCAAACATTATTCAATTTTATATGAGAGAGAGGTAATTACGTGAAACTTTTAATAGCCAACCGGGGCGAAATCGCTATCCGGATTATGCGTGCGGCAGCTGGTTTGAATATGCATACCGTTGCGGTTTACCCCGAGGATGATATCGATTCTTTGCACACGAAAAAAGCTGACGAGGTAGCAGTTCTCAAAGGTGCCGGTGCAACTGCTTATCTGGATATGGAGCAGATAATCTCCGTCGCTCAGAAAACAGGTTGCGAGGCTATCCATCCGGGTTATGGGTTCCTTAGCGAAAATGCTAACTTTGCCCGTAAGTGTGAAGAAGCCGGTTTGATATTTGTGGGTCCCCGCGTAGAAACTCTTGAAGCCCTGGGAGATAAGGCGAACGCCCGTATGTTGGCCCAACGCTGCGGTGTACCGATACTCAAAGGCTCAAATGGCCCGGTTAATTTAGCTCAGGCAAAAGAGTTTTTCCGTTCTTTGAAACCCAAGCACGGTATGATCATTAAAGCGGTTATCGGTGGCGGCGGCCGCGGAATGCGTCAGGTCCACAAAATCAGCGAGCTTGAAGATGCTTTTTCGCGTTGCCAATCCGAAGCGCAGCAAGCCTTCGGGAATGATGCGGTGTATCTTGAAGAACTGGCTCCGCGATCAAGACACATCGAAGTACAGATCATGGGTGATGGAGCCGGTGGGGTTTGTCACTTCTGGGAAAGAGAATGCAGCATCCAGCGGCAGCACCAGAAATTGATCGAATTTGCTCCCAGCCCGGGTATATCCGCAGCTTTGCGTAAGCAATTGACCGCTGATGCAGTTACCATAGCTAAGGTATTAAAGTACCGCAGCGCCGGGACATTTGAATTCTTAGTAGCAACCGATCCGGACGCGGGTGAATCGGGATATGCCTTCATCGAGGCAAATGCCAGACTTCAAGTTGAACATACCGTAACTGAAGAAATTTTAGACGTCGACCTGGTACGAGCTCAACTGCAGATTGCCGCAGGCGGTAGTCTCGATAACCTGGGGTTAATCCAGAAGAATATACCCGAACCCTACGGCTACGCTGTTCAAGTAAGGGTTAATATGGAAACGATGGGGCAGGACGGCATCGCGCACCCTGCCGGTGGGACATTGTCAGTTTTCGAGGTGCCCTCAGGTAAAGGAATCCGGGTTGATACTTTCGGTTATACCGGGTACCGCTCTAATCCCCGTTACGACAGTCTGCTGGCAAAATTGATCTGCCATTCAAGCTCAAATAAATTCGAGGATGCTGTAGCTTCAACCTATCGCGCTCTTTGTGAGTTCAGGATTGAGGGGGTACCGACAAACATCCCCTTCCTTGAGAACTTACTCCAATCTCCTGAATTTATTAGCAATCGTATATATACAGGTTTTGTCGATGATCATATCGAGGAGTTGCTCGAGGACAAAGGCGGTCATCGTCATCTTTATTTTGAAACCCAGGTAGCGCAGACCCGCGGTCTAGCCGGCGCTGCGGTAGATACTTCCGATCCACTGGCGGTGCTGTCATACGGACAGAAAGCTAGAGAAGCCTTACTTCAAAATACCGCCACGGATAGCAGAGACACGATGGAAGCCAACACCGAAGGATTATTCACCGTCAAGGCACCCGTGCAAGGCACAATTATCAGCATTGCTGGAACCGAAGGGGCCAACGTAATAAAAGGACGCGAGCTGTTTATCATGTCGGCGATGAAAATGGAACATGTTATCTCCTCTCCAGTCAGCGGAATCATTCGCCGTCTGGGTGTCAAGGTGGGTGATACGATATATGAAGGACATCCCCTGGCTTACATAGAGGTTTCAGAGGCGGATGAGACCGTGGTAGAAACCGGTAAAACAGTTGATCTGGATTACGTTCGTCCCGATCTCGCCGAGGTGTTTAAGCGTCATGAGGTGCTTGAAGATGCCGCCCGTCCGGATTCCGTGGCAAAACGCCGGAAGATCGGACAGCGAACCGCTCGGGAGAACGTCGCCGATCTGGTTGATCCCGGAACATTTACCGAATACGGTGGACTTGCCCTGGCAGCTCAAAGAAGACGGCGAACCTTAGAAGATTTGATTCAGAACACACCGGCTGACGGCTTGATTACCGGCACAGGCAGCGTAAACGGTCACCTGTTTACAGAAGACAAGGCGAGGTGCGCTATCGTGGCTTACGACTACATGGTGCTCGCCGGAACTCAGGGTCACCAGAATCACCGTAAAAAAGATAGAATTTTCGAACTCGCGGCGAAACAACGTTTGCCGTTGGTTCTGTTCAGCGAAGGTGGGGGTGGACGTCCCGGAGATACGGATAGCAGCGGAGTAGCCGGACAGGATGTAATGGCCTTCAATCTTTTTTCCAAACTCAGCGGTCTGGTGCCGCTCGTTGGTATTAATGCCGGACGATGTTTTGCCGGTAATGCCGCATTACTCGGTTGTTGTGATGTGGTTATCGCCAAGGAGGGATCGAGTATCGGCATGGGCGGTCCGGCAATGATAGAAGGGGGTGGTTTGGGTATTTTTGCACCTGAAGAAGTAGGCCCGATGAGCGTTCAGGTCCCTAACGGTGTCGTCGATATTCTGGTTACGGATGAAGCCGAAGGTGTCCGTTTAGCCAAGCAATACCTTTCATATTTCCAGGGGCGTATCGATCATTGGGAGAGCGCCGACCAGCGCCTATTGCGTGGCCTTGTCCCGGAAAACCGGCTGCGGATGTATGACGTCCGTAAAGTAATCGAAACGATGGCCGATATGGGGTCTATGCTCGAAATCCGCAAGCATTACGGACTCGGCATGGTTACTGCTTTTATTCGCATCGAAGGACGACCTCTGGGAGTAATTGCAAATAATCCAGCCCATCTTTCGGGGGCAATTGATAGTCCGGGTTCTAATAAAGCCACCCGGTTCATGCAACTCTGCGATGCCTTTGATATTCCTATTCTGTTTCTCAGCGATACTCCGGGCATTATGGTCGGCCCGGAAATAGAAAAAACGGCATTGGTTCGCCATTGCTGCCGCATGTTCGTGACCGGTTCCAATCTAACAATCCCGACTTTCGATATTATTTTACGCAAATCTTACGGACTAGGCGCGCTGGTGATGCAAGCCGGTAGTTCCCATGCCACAAATCTTACTGTATCCTGGCCAACCGGGGAGTTCGGCGGAATGGGCTTCGAAGGTCAGGTTAAGCTCGGATACCGTAAAGAACTGATGGCTATCGAAGATCCGGCCGAACGTAAAAAGACTTACGACAGGATGGTTGCGGCGGCTTACACACACGGTAAGGCACTCAACATGGCCAGTTATTTTGAGATCGATGACGTTATCGATCCGGCAGAAACCCGTAATATCATCGTGAGGTCGTTAAAAGCTCAGCCAATCCCTCTGCCGCGTGCCGGCAAAAAACGCCCCAACGTCGATACATGGTAAGAAGCGAGGTAAACATATGAAAGCATTAATATTGTTGGGAAGTAGAAATCCCCAGGGTAAGACTACCCGTGCAATTAGTGGTATACAAAATGGTATCCGCGCGGCGGGGGGCGAATCGGAGTGTGTATTTTTGCCTGAATTAAAACTCGAGCGTTGCCGTCAGTGCGACGCCGATGGATGGGGGATTTGCCGGAAAGAGGGACGCTGCATTATCGAAGACGACTTTCCTGATCTGGTAGAGAAAATCAAGGAATCGGATGTTATCGTCTTCGCTAATCCTGTCTATTTTGGAGATTTGTCTGAGAGCATGCGAGGATTTCTGGACCGATTGCGTCGGATAAGGTTTATGAGAAATAGCTCTGAATTTCCCAGGGGCATACCGGCCGTTGGTTTGTGTTACGCCGGCGGCAGCGGTAATGGTACGCCAAACTGCTGTGCAAGTCTAGATAGAGTATTACAGACATGCGGTTTCGATGTTGTGGATATGGTGCTTGTTCGTCGCCAGAACCTCGAAGCAAAAATGCCGGCTCTTGAAATACTTGGCAAGTGGTTGGTCACGAAGCCGAGCTCGGGACAATGGCCGTTAACTCCGCCGCGCTAATAGTTTTTTTGGTTTCAATATCAGGAAAAGCAAACGGTGTTTTTCAGGCATATCAGTCGGATGTATTTCATGTCAAATTAGCCCAAGATGACCCTAATATGTTAAACTTAATTAGCTTTCACAATTATGACGGGACAGAGAAATCATAAAGACCTTTATGACGTTGCCGTAATCGGTGGCGGACCAACCGGTAGCCAGACGGCTTTTAAGCTTTCACAAATGGGTTACCGCGTTATCGTGTTTGAGAAAAAGCCGGGATTCAACTTACCCGTCTGTTGTACGGGTATCGTGAGCCAGGAATGCGTGGCAGCCTATGAAATCCCCGAATCCGTGATTTACCACCGTGCCAACGGCGCTTTTTTATATTCACCTTCAGGTAAAATTCTCGCGGTCAGGCGTGGTACACCGCAAGTGGCCATTCTTAACCGACCTGCCTTCAATTCCTTGTGGGCGCAAAGGACGCTCGAGGCCGGATCGGAATTTTGTTACAACAGCGAAATTAAGAATGTAAAACACGGGAAAAATTATGTCACGCTGGAAGTCTATCGAAAAGGTAATGCTTTTGTACTTCAAACACGTGCAGTGGTTGTATCTACCGGGTTTGGTGCTCGCTTGATGGACGGTTTGGGTTTGGGAGCGGCCGGTGATTTCGTGATGGGTGCACAAGCTGAAGTCGAAACGAAAAACAACTCAGAAATTGAAGTTTATTTCGGGAGTAAAGTCGCTCCCGGTTTCTTTGGCTGGCTCACTCCGACAACCGAAAATAAAGCGCTGATCGGTGTACTTTCGCGGCGTCATCCTCCGGCTTATTTAAGAAGTCTATTAGCGCGGCTGGCGGATGAGGGTAAGATTGTCTCTCGTGATGCCTCCTTTACTTATGGGGGTGTGCCGCTTAGACCGTTACATCGTACTTACGGTGATAGGTTGCTCGTAGTAGGTACCGCCGCCGGGCAGGTAAAACCATTGACCGGAGGCGGCATTTATTTCGGCTTGCTTTGTGCAGATATTGCCGCAAATACCTTGCACCGAGGTCTGGATAACGGGGATCTTTCGCCGGCGAGTCTGGCATCTTACGAACGCGCCTGGAAAAGAAAATTGGGCCGGGAATTGAGAACCGGATATTTCGCCCGTCGTGGATTTGAAATACTCAACGACTCCCAGATAGATAGTGTTTTCAGGCTATTAAAGACCAGCGGTCTGATCGAGGATATGGAGAAATCGAAGGAATTATCCTTCGACTGGCACGCAGCGGTAGTTTCACATATCTTGAGCCAGAAGGTTTTTATGAACGTGTTGAAATCCTTGAAACCATCTTTTAATTTGGGGAAGAAAACCGAATAGCTGTATAGTAAAAATATAGAGAAATAATCAGGGGGTAGTATGGCAACCGTTAATGCAACTAGTAACCTCAGCCTCGGAGACGCGGCGAGTCAATACTTAGCCACCTTATCGGAAGAAAAGAGAGCCTTGAGCCAGCCCGGTATTCACTCCTTTGTGCGCTGGTACGGGTGGGATAAACCCATTATTGGTATTCGCGGTGCCGAAGCCGGAGGTTTTGCCGAGCGGATTTCCTTAACAGATAGCGATGCCGCTAAAAAGCTGGAATATGTCCGGGCATTTTTCAGCTATGCCAATAAAGAAGGCTGGACCAAAGACAATCTCTCCGTTAGCCTCAGAGTCAAAAAACCGAAGTCCCGGAATCACGGTCCGGTGCGTAAAGTTGTTCGCGAACCCATCCCTATAAACCAGGAGATGTACGATACCCTGGTAACGGAAGTGGCAAAATTGAAAAATCGCCGCATCGAGGTAATGGGTGATATCCAGCGGGCGGCTGCCGATAAAGACTTCCGTGAGAATGTACCTTACCATGCCGCTCGTGAACAAAAAGGTATGATCGAAGGTAAGATCATGGAAATCGAAGAAACACTTGCCCGGGCGATTATCACCGAGGAAAAACAGGAGAAAGGCCACTTGGTATGCGTCGGGGATACGATAATCTTACAGATTCCGGATTCTACCCAGGAATTAAAGTATACGTTATGCAACCCTAAGGAAGTAGCGCCAGCCAAAGGTAAGATTTCGGTAACTTCACCGGTTGGTAGAGCAGCGCTTGGTAAAAGGCAGGGAGACACAATCACTGTCCCGGTTCCGGCAGGCAAGATGCAGTACGTCATCCTTCAGATCGAACGATTGGCTTGAATTCAGACAGGCACGCTGTTATATTATAAGCATTAATTCGTGCTAAGGAACAAAATGACCAACTGGCAGGTAACCGCCGTCACATTAAGATGTCCGCATATTGCCGATGAAGCTACTATCATTGTGAATAATGACTGGACGGTAAAATGCACCGGCATGGTGAAATATACCAAAGATCGTAAAGCCAGCCTCGAACTGGTTAAGCGCAGCATGGAATACCGCCGTACACTGGAATGTAAGGGGGTTAAATGCCCGACCATTGCCACTTATTTAGAAACACTAATTAACGAAGAAGGCCTGCAATCGAATCCGGCAGGAGATAAGAAGTGACCACCGTTGCCGAACCCAAAATAAAAATAAAAATAGATAATATCTCACTCAAATTCGGCGGTGTGGAAGCCTTAAGTAAGGTCAGCGTCGATGTGCGTGAAAACGAGATCCTGGCAATTATCGGTCCGAATGGCGCAGGGAAGACTTGTCTGCTTAACAGCATTAACGGTTTTTATAAGCCGCAAAGCGGTGATATCTACTTCGAAGGCAAACGCATAACCTGTATCCGCCCCGACCGGGCTGCCAAGCTGGGGTTAGCGCGTACATTCCAGAACATTGAACTCTACTCCGGTCTTTCAACTTTGGATAATTTAATGGCAGCACGGCATATATTGATGCACCAGAATTTTCTCACCGGAGCCATTTACTATAAATGGGCTCACAACGAAGAAATCAAGCATCGCCGGATCGTGGAAGACATCATAGACTTTCTCGAGATGGAGCCCATCCGTAAGAAAGTCGTCGGTACTCTGCCATATGGTATGCGTAAACGGGTAGAATTGGGCAGGGCGCTAGCGATGGAACCCAAGGTACTCCTACTCGATGAACCGATGGCCGGTATGAACCTTGAGGAAAAAGAGGATATCGCACGTTTTATCGTGGATATATTCGAAGGACAGGGCAATACCTATCCGGAGACTCCGGTACTGCGTGACGGCGTCAATACTATTGTCCTGATCGAGCACGATATGGGTGTGGTCATGGACCTGGCAGACAGAATCGTGGTCCTGGATTTTGGTAAGAAGATTGCCGAAGGTACGCCTGAGGAAATCAAGAACAACCCGCAAGTCATTTCCGCTTACCTCGGCAAAGAAGCATAGACATCGCTCTACTATCTACCGTTCTTTTTTTCTATTGTAACCAAGGTTACTCTTTTCTAGTCTGTTTCCTGGTAAATTGTAAGTGTGAATTAAACTCCCGTGGTTATTGAAACATACCAGGAGGTTGATATGCCGCAGATCCAGATATACGATTACCGTCAACGTAAAATCGTCTCCGTGGAAAAGATCACCAAAACCAAAGAAGAGTGGAAGAAACTGCTTACCCCCGAACAATACGAGATAACTACGGAACACGGAACCGAACGCGCCTTTACATGCACCTTCGATGAGGTAAAAGCTCCCGGTGTTTTTGAGTGCATCCGCTGCGGTACTGATTTGTTTGCCAATAAAGTAAAATTTCACTCCGGCACCGGCTGGCCCAGTTATAATGCTCCCGTCTCCGATTTGAATATTACGTTGAAAGAAGATAATAGCTATGGGATGGTCAGAGTTGAGGTACGCTGCGCCCGGTGCGGTGCCCATTTGGGGCATGTTTTCGATGACGGACCTGCGCCCATTTACAAGAGGTATTGCATTAATGCTGCCGCTATTAACTTTGTTCCGGAATAATGATTATAGTCCTTGCGAGGGATGAAATGACCCAGCACAATCCGACCCCAATGTGTTCTGTGGAAAGGAAAAGATTGGTAAGAGTTAGATTGCCGCGTCGTCCCGATTTTATCGGGTCTCCTCGCAAAGACAAATAATAGAAGGAGATTAGAATGCCTAGAGAAGAGATCGCAACCCTTGCCGGTGGTTGTTTCTGGTGTATGGAAGCCATTTTCAAGGATATTCACGGCGTACAACAGGTAGTTTCCGGCTACACCGGGGGTACTAAGGTTAAGCCTACCTATGAACAGGTTTGCTCCGATAAAACCGGTCATGCCGAGGCTATCCAGATCACGTATTTCCCGGAAGAAATTTCATTCCGCGAAATATTGGAGATTTTCTTTACGGTCCACGATCCGACTACCCTGAACCGGCAAGGGAATGACCGGGGATCGCAATACCGTTCGGCGATTTTCTATCACAACGAAGCGCAGAAATTTATCGCTGAACAGGTAATTAAAGACCTGACCAAAGACAAATTATATCCGAACCCGATATTAACCGAGTTAAAACCTTATAAGATTTTTTATTCGGCTGAAGATTACCATAGAGATTATTTCGATAATAATCCCGAACAACCTTATTGCCAGGCAGTAGTGGCGCCGAAGGTGGCCGAATTTCGCAAGAAATGGGCATCAAAGTTAAAGAGGTAATCTATTGACACGCCTAACCTGCCTGTCACCGATCATCGACGGTAATTCACGGGTACTTATACTTGGCACGATGCCCGGTGAACAGTCCCTGCAAAAACAACAGTATTATGCCAACCCCGGCAACCACTTCTGGAAAATTGTTTACGGAGTTTTTCATTCGTTACCGGAACAGGATTATGATAAACGAGTAGCATTCATAAAAAAGAAAGGGCTTGCTTTATGGGATGTGCTGAAACATTGCACACGCGAAGGTAGTTCCGATTCCAACATTAAAGACATCGAGGTCAATGATTTCGCCGCATTGATCGGGCGTTACAGCGGGATAGGTTGCATTGCTTTCAGTAGTCAGAAAGCATCTCAATTATTCTATAATTTCGTTATGCCTGATATTCACCAAATAGTTGAACATCGGGTTAAAATTCTGTTACTGCCCTCTCCATCCGGGCAGAACGCCCACACGAGTCTTGAAAGCAAAATAGCTGCATGGAAGCAAATTATCGATTATTTGTAAAAGAAAGAGCCGCCACGGGTGCCCGCGGCGGCTCTTTCACTAATGCAATAACCTAAATTTATGCGTTAGCCTTGCTGAAGAGCGTAACCCCAACGAGTAGTAAACCTATACCCATTACTATGGTCACGTAACCGCTGGTCATCACGAATTGGGCCACCATTTTATTGGATTTAGCTAAGCCCAACAAAGCCCTTTGGGCCGAATAATAATCGTATGTGGCGCTGGGAGCTTGTTGTTTGGCCTGTATTTTAGGTTCTTCGGATGCCATTGCCTGGATTTGAAGCGTTCTGACCGCGTCATATTTGGCATTCACCTGGTCTAGTAGTATCGGATTAAGATCGTCTATTAGATCCTTTTTCCCATCATTACCCTGAATGACGAACATGACTCCAAGAGCTAGACTGGCGACGCCGATGAGCAGGACGATGACGGCAACTATTCTTGTGAAACCCATTTACTGTCTTCCTCCCTTTTTAGATAAATCGAATTTCGAATTATCTATAAATATTCAAGCATATTATCTCAAAGAAAAGAATATGTCAAGAGCATATAGCGTTTTCATATCAGTTTTTGATTTTTAGCCGAGTTATTTACTACCTGGCTAATATGCCGGCGGCGTGTGCTCTCTGTCCGGGCGTTATTTATCCACCTGATGTACATATTACGGTAACCCGGGGCAAATTTATGGAAATTCTGCCACGCTTTAGTTTCCGCCTGCAGCGCCTTTTTTAAGTCATCAGGTATTTGTTCAAAGGTGCGTAAGGTATAAGCTTCATCCCACAATCCGTTCTTTTTAGCTTCGTTAATATTAGCCAGACCGGCAAGTGTCATTTTACCCTCGGCAATCAGTTTTTCCGCTTTATCTTTATTGATTTTAGACCAAATGCTGTGGGGACGGCGCGGGGTGTATTTCAGCACAAAACTAGCGGCATCGCGTTTTTTCATGGCGCTGTCGATCCACCCGAAAGCGAGGGCTTCTTCCATTGCCTCGTTATGACCCAAACCGCCTTTACCGCTTTTCCTGTTATAATGTACCAACCAGACGCCGTCCTCAGTGGTGTGGTTTTCTTCCAGCCATTGACGCCACTGTTGGCGGTTAGTAAAGACGAGTGTTTTGTACGGTTTCATCTGAGAGAAAGCCTCCGATCGAGGTTTTTACGAAAGTTAGTAAACAAATGGAGTTTTCTTTATGAATAGTTACAAGTTAGCTGTTAACTATTACGTAGAGATTCGAATTTGGTAACAATCGGTCGATTAGTCCCATTTCCGTAAATCATAAATTTTGGGAGCGTTTTCCGGCAGATTTCCCGATTCTAATATCTCGAATTTATCGATTTTCACGCGGCAAACGTTCTGAAATTTGGCGTTTATTTTATCCTCTAGCCCAGCACCTTTTTCGCCACATTCGGCTTTTAAAGTGAGAACATCCCTCTGCCCTTCACGTGTAACGACCAACTGATACCGGGTAACAATCCCGGAGCCCATGATAGTCTCATCAGCCTGCTTGCCTACGACGAACATACCTCTAACCTTAATGACTTCCCCGATCCTACCTAAAATACCGGTCAGGCGATGCGCGGTTCTACCGCAGGCGCACCGCTCCGTGGTGTAGGCGGATAGATCGCCGGTGCCGAAACGGACTAAACCCCAAGCCTTGTTATGCACCGGCGTCACTACGATTTCACCGACCTCTCCCGGTTTGAGTTGCCTTCCGGTAGCCGGGTCGATGATCTCGATGATATATTCATCCATCATGTGCAGTCCGTTCTGATTTTCACATTCGAAAGCAATGCAACCACCAGGCTCGGTAACGCCATAACCCTGCGAAGTGTGAATGCCGTAATCATTTTCCAAGGTTTTTCTCACCGACGGAGCTAAAATCTCGCCGGTGAACCAGACCTTTTGTAACGCGAAATCTTTACGGATGTTCAAGCCGATTTCTTCGGCTTTTTTGATGATGGTCATCAGGAAAGAAGGCGTGCCGATATATCCGTTGACTCTTAGATCACGCAAGGCCTGGATTTGTATCTCCGTGTTACCTACGCCGGTATTGACCACGGTCGCGCCACAGTGCCTCAGTGCCTCATGGAGGAGCATTCCCGCCGGTGAGAGGTGGTAGGTGAAGGTATTGATTACCGTATCCCCCTTTCTAAATCCTGCAGCCCAGAATGCCCTGGCAAACCACTTGATGTTGGAGGAATGCAGGGGTTCGTAAATCGGCCCCGGGGAAATAAATACTCGCTCTACATCTTGCGCTGGGATGGTTAAAAAGCCGCCGTAAGGTGGGTTCTTTTTTTGCAGCTCAATGACGTCTACTTTACGGGTAACGGGTAGTTTCTGCAGGTCGGCGTATGTTTTGATATCGGAAGGTTTGATGCTCGCATTGACCATCATGGCATGTGTCGCAGGCGCATGGCGGTAAGCATAAGTTACGGCATTCCGTAATTTCCTTTCTAAATTCAGGTGGCGTTCCATGGAGGAAATGATTTCGGATAAATCGAAATATTTATCATTTGTTACAGCCATCGTTTACGCCTCTTGTAGTGCTTGACTTCCCGGTAACTTTTTTTTGCCCCGACGGTGGATAAACCCATATAAAACTCTTTAACATCCTCGTTGTTTTTCATAAAATCAGCCGTGCCGTCAAGTACTATTCTGCCGTTTTCCATCACATAACCGTAATGCGCGATGCTTAGGGCGACACGGACATTCTGTTCTACCAGCAGGACCGATGTTTTGGATTCAGTGTTGAATCGTTTGATGATATTGTAGATTTCTTCAACGAGTAAGGGCGCCAGACCGAGTGAGGGCTCGTCAAGCATCATCAGCTTGGGTTTAGCCATCATGGCGCGACCGATGACCACCATTTGCTGTTCGCCGCCGGATAAGTATCCGGCGATGTTTTTCTTCAGGGTTTTCAAGCGCGGGAAATACGTGTAGACCATTTCCAGATCCTGTTTGACGGCGTTCGTGTCCCGGCGGTTGAATGCGCCCACCTGCAGGTTTTCCTCCGTAGTCAAGTGCCCGAAAACATGTCTACCTTCCAGCGCCTGGATAATGCCCAGCTTGCCAATTTGTTCCGCATTTTTTTTATCGATGCGTGTGCCATTCCATTCGATATTACCGTCGGTAACTTCGCCTTCTTCTACCTTGAGCAAGCCGGATATGGCTTTAAGCGTGGTGCTTTTACCTGCGCCGTTAGCCCCGAGTAATGCCACAATCGAGCCATCCTCTACGTTTAACGAGACTCCATGAAGCACACGAATGACATTGAGATAAGCAACCTCAATGTTATTTAGCTTTAGCATATAATATTTTAGCCCCTAATCCCATGATTCAAATATTCTCCCTCTTCATTGTGAAGAGGGAGAATATTTTTTACGATAAAAAACTATTTGTCACCATATTTTGTGTATTTGATAAGAGGAGCTTCTTCCCACTTGCCGAGAGGAGTAATTTTACCATTGGTGACCTGGTAGATCCTCAGATATTTATCGAGACGGTTATCACCGGCAGTATAGGTTACTGTCCCGCCCTGCAAACCTTCCACTTTGTAACCAGCTAATTTTTGAATGCCTTGTTCTTCGACTGCTTTCCATGCCTCTGCGCCGCCTTTGGATAGAACATCATAACCTACGTTCTTTACGGCTGTTTCCAAAATTTGTCTGATGGTTAAACAGGTTGCCCAGGTGGATAGGTAGTCCATGTTGCCATAATCAGACGGATGGTTTTTCATGCAGTATTCTTTTGCCTTGGCAATGCCGGGGACATCATCTTCCCAGCTGACCGTGTGAAATACCCCGTATACACCCTCGATTGCATCGGCTCCCGATTGTAAAGTGACCGTATCCACCAATGATTTAGTGAAACTGGCTGATGCGCACATTACTGTCATACCGGGTATCATTCCCAGGGTTTTGGCATTTTCTATAACGATTGCAGTCGATGCCGGAACACCGGAAATTATCAGTACATCGGGGTTCTTCGCCTTAATTCGGGTCAAGCTCTCTATTTCAGAAGTAGTGTTGATGGCGTGGTTTTCAGTAGCGACGATTTCTATACCCAGTTCGTCGGCCATTGCTTGAGCACCATCCAGTGTACCTTGCCCGACTGATCCAGTAAGCAGGTGCAGCGCCATTTTAGGCTTGCCGGTGCCTTTCCAGATGTTATCCTTGTAATATTTGGCAAGCGCTACCCAATCATCGCCGTAGTCCGGGGTAGGTCCATAGATGTGCAATGCGGGGTGCAGGTTCATCGTGGAGATAAAAGTCGCGAGACCGGGGAATCCAGCCTCATTGGCTTTCCCCTGAGCAGCTTTCATCTCGGAGGATGAGTGAGTAGTAAACATTATATCGCCTTCACTCATGAAATCCTGAACGATCGTGCCTACTTTTGCCATATCATAAGCGCTATCTCGCCATGAAACTTGAATAGTATAACCGCCGGCGCCGCCCAACTCGTTATTAATATATTCCATTGCGTCCTGAATACCGTGCTGACCGGGGATACCCTTCTCCGGGACAGGTCCGGTGGATGGTGTCATCATACCTATTTTGAGCACTTTGGTTGTGTCCGCGACTTTGGAGCCGCAAGCGCTTAATAGCGGTAACGCTACCAGAACCAGGGTAACAAGAATTGCTAATGGTATTCTTAAATTTTTACCTTTCACGATACTCCTTGTTTCTACAATTTAATGGGTACCCGGTGGTGCCTCAAGGTCATATATAGGTGCGCATCATATTATCCCCCTTACCGGACTCAGTATGAGAAGGGCCACATTCTGTAGGACGATTTAAATAATTGCCAGCGGTGTGCCAGCCCGCGCGGCTCGAATATCAGGAATAAAATGATCGTTAGACCGAATAAAGTCGGGGCTATACCGGAAGTAAAACCGAGCGGTAAGTGGGGAAAAGCTGATTGTAAAGCCGGTGATAATTTCGTCACCAGGACATCGAGAAGTTGGAAGAAGATCACACCGAATATCGGCCCGATGGTAGTACCCAGTCCACCGATGATTATCATCCCAATGTAGAGTACGGAGTTACCAAATGGAAAATACTCAGGACTAGCTAGACGACTGGTATGCGCTAGTAAAGAGCCGGCGATACCGGCGAAGAAACAACCAATGAAAAAGGCAGTGAGTTTGTAGCGGAAGAGATTAATACCCATCACTTCGGCAGCAAGGTCATTATCTCTGATGGCGACGAATGCCCTTCCTACTCTTGTACGCACGATATTCTTGGCAGCAAAAATAGCGATGATGGTAATAACTAGAATCAGATAGAACTCACTGGTCTGACTTTTTAAAACAATTCCGCTTATTGAAGCCGGCCCAATTTCCATTCCACTCGAGCCTCCCGTGGTCGATACCCAGCCTCGAATTACCCAAATGATGATGAATTGTGCGGCAATTGTTGAAATCGCCAGATAAAAGCCCTTGACACGTAAAGATGGTATACCGAAAATCATGCCAATAATACCTGCCATAATACCGGCGCAAATCAATCCTGCAATGAACGGAAGGCCGAGTGTACTCGTGAAAATAGCTGAGGTATAGGCGCCGACTGCCATAAACCCGGCATGCCCTATAGAGAGCTGCCCGCAATATCCGGTCAAAATATTCAAGCCGGTGACGGCGATGATGGCAATTCCAATTGAATTCGCAATGCTAAGCCAGTAATTCCCGAACCATAAAGGGGTAGTAAAGAGGGCTATAAGCAGTGCTACAAGCAATGTTTTTTGCGTTCTGGTACGGAAGATGGTCATGTCTTCCGCGTAGCTGTGATTCCTCGTTCCGGCAGGTAAATCCATTTTATATCCTCTCAATCCGATTTTCGCCGAATAGTCCGTACGGTTTCACGAACATCACGATGATGATGATTATGAAAGGAATAACTGTTCTGATTTCCGGCCATGCAATATAATTCGCCAGGTATCCGCTGCCAATAGTTTCCACAAGTCCGATGATGGGACCCGCAATCATTGCTCCGAGGAATGAATCGAGACCACCCAGGATGACTACTGAGAAAGCTAGCAGTCCGGTATCGGTCAAACTCTGTCGTATCCCGCCGATACTCGACATGAGGATGCCTCCGACAGCGGCGAGCACGCAGGCAAACATCCAGGAACGGGAGAAGATTTTTGTAACCGGAATGCCACAAGCCTGGACCGCTTTCTGGTCGTCAGCGGTAGCTCTCATGGCTACGCCCATTTTATTGAACCGGAAATATAATGACAAAATAATAAAAAGTACCAGTGAAATCACGGCCGCCCAGAGGTATTCCTGGGTAACTACGGCACTACCGATATGAATAGCGTTGATGGGGAAAAGACGGTGTAAATTGGCTGAGCTCTGCGGCCAGACGATCACTACGATTCCCTGGATAAAGTATCCCAGCCCCAGCGTTACAGTGATTAGAGATAGAATAGGTTGAGCGATTAGCGGACGTAAAACAACCCTCTCGATAATCCATCCCAGAAGCATGGCAAATATCAGAACCAGTGGCAGTCCGAGGTATACCGGGAAACCAGCCTGGTTAAGCATTGTGTAGGCAAACCAGGAAGACAACAGCACCAGCTGCCCCAGGGCTAGATTGGCTACTCCGCTGGATTTCCAAACCACAACGAAGCCGAGGGCAATCAGTGAATAGACCATGCCTGTGGACAGACCGGTAATAACAAATTGTAATAGCGTCGACATTATTTATCACCCTCAACCGTTCTTATCTTAATTGCGGTGGTTACATTACCTTTTCGGCCGTCGCGGTAAGTCACTGAAGCTACTACCTCAACTTCAGATTTATCGTGATATATTGATGAGATTAAATCCGCATAGCGTATTTCCATGAACTCGCGCCGGATTTTCCTGGTGCGCGTGAGCTCGGCTTCATCGGCATCAAACTCCTTATGCATTAGGACGAACTTACGCACGCGGGAAGCCTCCGGTAGATAGCTGTTAACACGAATCAGATCTTTTTCGATTAGTTTGGCTACCTCATCTTTCTGAGAAAGGTCGACGAAAGTAGTGTAGTTGAGGTGTTGTTTTTCCGCCCATTTACCGACCATCGTGAAATCCATATTGACGATGGCCGAAACATAATCGTCGTCTTTACCGCCTATCACCATGGCATCTTTGATATAGGGACTGAACCTCAATCTGCCTTCGATGTACTGCGGCGCGTATTTGACACCGGATTTCAGTTCGCCCATATGGTCCATCCTATCGAGGAAAATAAGATGACCCTTTTCGTTGATATTAACGGCATCACCGGTGTGTAACCAGCCGTTGGTCATGGCAGCGGCGCTTTTCTTTTCATCGCGGTGATAACCACTGAACATAGAATCGCTCCGTACCAATAGCTCTCCTGAGTTCAAAATGCGTACTTCGGTACCCACCGCCGGACGTCCGACGCTCTCAAAATCGATCTCGCCCTTGCCGTGTGAAGAAATCAAGCCGGCTTCGGTGCTGGCGTAGTTTTGCCGCAGTTCGACTCCGATGGCATGAATCAAGCGGAAGGTATCCAGACTCAACACCGAGCTGCCCGTAACAGCAAATCGGATATTGATTAGTCCCAATTTATCCTTAAGAGGCCGGAACAGGAACCAGAAAGCCGGTATCGATAGCAGCCGCCACCAGATACTCGGTGATTTGTTTTTAAATTTGTAATCCGCGAGCTTATGACCAACCGGGAGGAATAACTTATAAGTGAACCGCTTGATCGGATGCGCGTCGATCATTTTTACCTGTATTTCGCTGACCAGGCTCTCCCACTGACGCGGTCCGTAAATGACGAAATTAGGTCCGATCTCGCGGGTATCCTCCGCGATTGTCTCCGGCTCTTCCGGGAAATTTAGTATTGCACCGGTCAGCAAGTGAGGTATAGTGGCAAAATAGCTATCCCCGACCCACGCCGCCGGAAAGTTGGAAATCAAGTTGTCCTCGCTGCTGATCGGGTAGCGGCTGACGAAATTCCGCGCTGTGGAAATAAGGGCGCGGTGGGTGAGTAAAGCTCCCTTGGGTAAACCGGTGGTGCCGGAGGTGTAGTAAATAAAGGCGATATCATCGCCGGTCGCGGCGTATAGGTTTTTCTCAAAAAGATCCTTATGTGTTTTTTCGTACTCTTCTCCGAGTTTGACGACATCGCTAAATCCAATTAGCAGCGGATCGTCGTAATTCTTCAAGCCTTTAGGGTCCCAATAAATAATTTTTTTCAGTTTCGGCAACTGGTCTTTGATCTCAAGGAATTTGTCTGTTTGTTCCTGGTCATTGACAATAGCAAATTTGAGTCCGGAATGTTCGGCGATATATTTAACCTCGGAAGGAATGGAATCGACGAAGATACCGGTGGCGATACCCCGCGCTGCTTGCGTGGCGAATTCTCCCCAGAACCATTCCGGTTCATTGTCGCCGATCATCCCTACGACATCGCCTTTTTCTAATCCCAGACTGATCAAGCCCAGCGATAGATGTTTCACGGTGATGTAGTACTGGCGCCAGGTGTACTTTTGCCAGATGCCGAATTTCTTCATGCACATGGCGGTTTCCTTAGCATTCTCATCATAATTACGATAGATCAGCTTGGGGATAGTATCCACTATCTGTTTTTGTGCCCGTTCGATATCTCTTTGACTAGCCATAACCGTAAATTATTACCTTCAATAAACATTTAAGGCGCTCCGTACTGGGAGCGCCTCTGAGAAAACAATTTCGGTAGCAGAATCAGTAAACAGGTTCAATCAGTGTGGCAAACCCCCAAGCGCACCAGGGTGCGCCCGGTAAACATGAAAGTGTATAAGAATATCCGTGTGTAAGCCACAATAAACCTATCCTGAATATTAATTATTTGTTAGATTATCACAGCAGAGCTGTGAGTGTCAACTACCTGTACTGAGATTGTTTATTAACTCGTCTAAAAATAATTTTGCAAGGGGGGCTACTCAGGCAAAGAAGGAGACTGTATACTAGAGCAAAATGGCTTGAGGTGAAGTAATGGCGAAGGTAAGGTGTAAAGAAACTGCGGCAGACTCCTTCTTTGGTAATTTCCTTTATGACCAGAAAGTATCCCAAGGA